>Ga0307991_1002075_pt1 | contig 13694 bp, 11 predicted proteins | sample EllFjometagen131_FD_203146 | JGI IMG/M metagenome (GOLD analysis project Ga0307991, IMG submission 203146) | Marine microbial communities from Ellis Fjord, Antarctic Ocean - #131 | ecosystem: Environmental > Aquatic > Marine > Unclassified | place: Southern Ocean | collected 2014-10-08
CAACCAGTATGAAGCGCAGGCGTTTCGCAATCAATTAGAGACTGTTGGGTATCGAGAAGCTGTTGATGGAGAGGTTTGCGATATCTGTATTATCAATACATGTACCGTCACAGCCTCCGCCGACCGGAGTAGTAGATATTACATCAGGCAGATGGTTAAAAAGAACCCCGGTGCTACTGTAATCGTTACGGGTTGTATGGCATCGAAGGCTGCTGATATCGAAGGTGTTTCTTATATTGTCCCCAATAAAGACAAAGAGAATCTTCTCTCTCTTATATCCGATGGTGATATCCCAGAATTTTCCATCGCAAAATTTCATGGCAATACACGAGCTTTTGTAAAGATTCAGGATGGGTGTAATTCTTTTTGTTCCTATTGCATCATTCCTTATGTTCGCGGACGTTCTCGGTCGAGACCTATCGTTGACATCGTTCGTGAAGTCGAGGTGCTTGTCGCCAATGGACATCGCGAGGTTGTGTTTACGGGGATAAATATAGGGGATTTTGGTGAGGGAGGGAATTCTACGTCACTGTCGTGTCTTGTCAGGGCTGTTGATGCTGTTGAGGGTCTGGAGCGTTTGCGTCTTTCTTCGATAGATCCCTCTGATGTTAATGATGATCTCTTCGATGCCATTATTGGAGGCAGGAGTACGTGCAATTCATTGCATCTTGTGTTACAGTCGGGGTCTAACGCTGTTTTGAAAAAAATGAACAGGAAGTATACGCGGCAGGACTTCCTGAGTGTCGTAGATAGATTTCGTGCTGATGATCCTGATTTTATGTTTACGACTGATTGCATTGTAGGATTCCCCGGGGAAACTGATGATGATTTTAGGGATACTGTGGATGTAGTAGAGCGTGTTGGTTTCTCACATGTTCACATGTTCCCGTTTAGCGTGAGACCTGGCGTTGCGGCGGAGAAATTTTCCGATAGGGTTCCGATAGATATAATAAAGCGTCGCAAGGAAACATTGCTTAATATTTCCGATGGTATTGCTCACGATGTAAGGGATAGGTATGTTGGTAGTAAAATGGTTGTATTGACTGAAAACGCTAGTGTTTCCGATCGTAATGGTGCTTGTGGGCATACAGGGAATTTTCTTCCTGTCCGTGTAAAGTCGCATTGTTTGCATAATGAGCTTGTTGTTGTTGAGATTACAGAAAATACCGATACTGAACTGATAGGGAAGGTTGTTTAGATGAATATTACTATTGCCGAGCGTTTACGTCCGTTTTCACTCACTCCAGGGGTTTCGTGTATTCTACCTGGGTCTTCTTTGGTGGTCCAGGTTTTCCCTACGCGTATCATATTAAAGGATGTTTACGGTAATGAGCTTGATAGGCTTGAAGTCAACGTGAATGGCCCTGTGAAGGATTTCACCGTGCAGCAGGACCTTGAGAAGGGTTGTGTCAAAGTGTGGGGAAGGGCTGTAAATGGGTATATGCGTTATTTCATGGCTGTTTCAGAGGGTAAGGTCATCGTTGATGTTGAGAAGAATCCTGTCGATAAGCTACTCCAGGGCAATTTTTCATATTTTGTTGAAGGAAGACTGCCCAAGACTAAGATTCCTATTGAACGTTTATCGCTGGGCAATCATAAGAAGCAAGATTGGGATATTGTTATGCGTCGCGGTGACATCATTGAGATATTGCCGGCATGGTTCAGGCTCGGAAGCATGGCATGCGGAGCTGAAGGCAGCGGTGGAGCGTTGCTTGATAGGTGCCGAGACCTTGTCAGCAATAAGGGAAAAGAAGAGCTTGTCGATGCTTTTCACAACCTTTTTTGTGCTTGTTTTGACGGTATACTTACTCCGCAGTATCATGATATGAAGCATCAAGGGCTGATGTCTGGCGATATTGAAAATCCTTCTGTGCTGTTGTCTGGCGGAGCGCGTATCATAAAAAGCATGTTCATACAGCAACACGATAATGAGCTTCTTATGCTTCCCGTATTGCCTTCCGATCTTCATTGCGGGCGTTTTATTCGGGTGTCTTGCGGTAAATTAGGACGCGTTGATTTTGAATGGACCAAGAAGCTTATGAGACGTATGACATTCTATAGCGATTATACCGGAGAATTGAGGTTTTCTTTCCAGCGAAGTCTTAAGAATTATCGATTTCGACAAGGGAAACGATGTGAGCCTTCCGTTACCTGCGGGGAAACTGTTAATGTTGAAGCCGGGAAAGTGTACTATTTCGACAATTTTAAAAAATGATAGTGGTGGGTGCTATGAATAATGTATGCGATATCGGCATGGAGATCGTGAATCTTAATGCTGGGGAGCTTCACGATCCTCACAGTTTCTTGGGTTTGCATAGTTGTAGTGGAGGCGAAAATGTTATACGTCTGTGGCGTCCTGGAGCTGAAAGTTTATTTCTAGAGGTCTGTGGCGATATTGTTAAGGCCGTCAAGATTGACGATTCAGGGCTTTTCGAGGTCACTGTCAGCAAGGATATAACATATGCTGATTACAGAGTTTATCATAATTGCGGGCTTTTGGCACATGATCCTTATGCCTTTACGACTACTGTTGGCGATGTTGATCGACATCTCTTTGCTCGGGGTGTTCATTATGAATTATACAACATGCTTGGTGCTCGAATTGTTACGCATAGTAATATAAAAGGAACGAAGTTCGCCGTATGGGCGCCTAATGCTCGGGGGGTCGCCCTTATTGGCGATTTTAACAATTGGGATGGCGGGGTCAATCCCATGAGAAAAATGGGGGAGTCGGGAATCTGGGAACTCTTTGTCCCAGAGATTGCTGATGGCGAGAAGTATAAGTTTGCGCTAGTAGATGCGGAGGGTGAAGTATGTATTAAATCCGATCCGTTTGCTTATCGTGGCGAGCTTCGTCCTTCGACAGCATCGGTGGTATCTGATCTTGACAGCTTTTCCTGGAATGATGACGAATGGATTGAATGGCGCTACGGTAACAATGGCAGAGTACAGCCGATGATAGTCTATGAGTTGCATCTGGGCTCATGGATGAAAGATGGCTGGGCGTTCATGAATTATCGCGATATCGCTCATGTGCTTACTGACTATTGTCTGGAGATGGGTTTTACCCATGTTGAGCTTATGCCTATAATGGAGCATCCTCTCGATGAATCCTGGGGTTATCAGGTTTCTGGATTCTATGCTGCCACCAGTCGTTATGGCAGTCCGCAGGATTTTCAATATTTTGTCGATTATCTTCACGGTAACCATATCGGTGTAATACTGGATTGGGTTCCAGGGCATTTTCCGACCGACGCTTTCTCTTTAGGGAAATTTGACGGCACATGCCTATATGAGCATGCCGATGACCAGAAAGGGTATCACCCGCAGTGGCATACCAATATCTTCAACTATGGTCGTTATGAGGTAACAAATTTTCTTATAGCTAACGCTTTGTTTTGGTTTGATAAGATGCATGTCGATGGCTTGCGTGTCGATGCTGTAGCGTCTATGTTGTATCTCGATTATGGCAGAGAGAATGACGACTGGCTGCCAAATCAGTATGGCGGGAAGGAAAATATTGAAGCTATAGAGTTTATGAAGCACCTCAACTCCGTGGTAGAAAAAAGGTCGCCGGGAGTGTTGATGATTGCTGAAGAGTCTACGTCGTTTAAAGGTGTGACGCATTCCGTAGAACGTGGGGGGCTTGGATTTACCCATAAGTGGAATATGGGATGGATGAATGATACATTGCGATATTTCGGGGAAGATCCATTCTTTCGTTCATACAAACATGATGATTTGACTTTTGGATTGCTGTATGCTTTTACCGAGAAGTTTTCCTTGGCTCTTTCACACGATGAAGTTGTACATGAAAAGCGTAGCCTTCTAGAGAAAATGCCTGGAGATATATGGCAGAAATTCGCCAACTTGCGTCTGTTATACAGCTATATGATATGCCAGCCTGGCAATAACCTCATATTTATGGGTGGGGAATTCGGCGTCTTGAATGAATGGAACTGTAAGGAGTCATTGGCATGGGAACTGCTGGAACAGCCAATGCATAAAGGCATGCAGACGCTGGTCAAGGACTTAAACTACTTTTATCGACATAATACTTGCTTATGGGAAAAGGATTTCGATTCTTCGGGATTCGAATGGATAGACGTTAACGATAGGAAAAATAGCGTCATCAGTTATCGCCGTAAAGGTGTCGATTGCGAACTCATATGTGTCCATAATTTTACTCCCATGTATCATCCCGAGTATATTGTCAGACTTCCTGGTTGCTCTTCGGTCCAAGAAGTATTCAACAGCGATGATCTGAGATATGGTGGATCTGGCAAGCTTAACAAGCATGTTGATGTTGTTGCCAATGGATTTGAAATTTCTATGGCGCCATTGGCGACGATGATCTTCTCTGTGCAGGAATTGGTATAATATGAGCTATTCTTACGAAGAATACATACAGTTATGCGAAGAGGTTTGGCGGCACAATAAGGCATATTATGTCGATCACAAGTCCGTAATTTCCGATTATGAATACGACCAACTTCTTAAGGAAGTTGAACTTGTTGAGGCGCATCATCAGGATTGGGTTTCGCTGTCGTCTCCGACACAACGTGTCGGAGAAGTGCTCACCGATGGATTTCCTTCGGTGCGTCATGATATTCCGATGTTATCGCTGGGCAATACGTATTCTAAAAAAGAGCTTGGGGATTTCGTCGAAAGGGTAAGGCGTCTATTGGAACGCGATGATGTTGTTTTTTCTGTGGAGCTTAAGATGGATGGTATATCGGTGTCGCTACGTTATGAGCAGGGGATGCTTGTCAGAGGTGCTACGCGTGGCAATGGCTCTTCTGGCGATGATATAACGTCGAATGTCAAGACTATAGCGTCATTACCCCTCCAGCTTCTCGGCGTTGATGCTCCCAATGTCTTGGAAGTCCGTGGCGAAGTTTTTATGCCTCATGAGGTTTTCAGGACTTTGAATCTTCAGCGTGAAGATGATGGTGACGCGCCGTGGGCTAATCCTCGTAATGCTGCCGCAGGATCGCTTAAATTGCTTGATCCCGCAGCGGTTGCAAGGCGTCAGCTGTCGATTGTCCTGTATTCTGTCGTAGAAGATTCTTCGAGAAGGATATTTGGTCAGTACGAATGTCATGGTTTTATGGGAAGCATGGGCTTACCGACTCTTGAAGAGACAGCGCGATGCCAAACGGTTGAAGAGATATGGGATTTTGCGGAACATGTCAGAGGAATACGCGAAAGCCTTCCTTTTGATATTGATGGTATCGTTATAAAGGTCGACGACCTCCGGAGTCATAAGTTCCTTGGTGTTACCGGGAAAAGCCCGCGGTGGGCGGTGGCTTATAAGTTTGCTCCGGAGCAGTCGACTACGCGTATACGTGGCATAACTGTACAGGTTGGCAGGACTGGTATTCTTACTCCTGTTGCTGAGCTGGAGCCTGTTCTTCTGGCAGGTAGCACGATATCGCGCGCGACGCTTCACAATGAGGAAGAAGTTCAGCGGAAGGATATCAGGATAGGCGACGCTGTGATAATAGAAAAAGGGGGGGATGTTATCCCCAAAGTTGTAAAGGTTGAGATTGATAAGCGTCCTAATTATAGTGTTGTATGGGCGATGCCGAAGGTATGCCCCAGCTGTGGCACAGAGGTTTCAAGGACTATTGGCGAGGTTGCCGTCCGCTGTCCGAATATTAAGTGCCCCGATAAGCAGTTGCGGCGCATAAGTTTTTTTGCTGGCAAGGATGCTATGGATATCGAGAATCTTGGAGAGAAGGTTGTGGCACAGCTTATTGATAAAGGACGTATTAATACCGTCATCGACATCTACCGCCTGACAGAGGATAAGCTTTGCAATCTTGAAGGCTTTAAGGATAAGTCTATCAAAAACCTTCTCAGTAGCATCGAAAAATCTAGGGATGTTCCGTTGTGGCGGTTTATCATGGGGCTTAATATAAAATATGTCGGTGCAGGTACTGCGGAGCTTCTTGCCAATAAGGCGTGTGGTATTGAGACGCTTATGTCCATAACTTTTGATGAGCTTATAACTATCGATGGTGTCGGAGAGAAGGTAGCCGGGGCTGTTATCGAATATTTTGCCAACAATGGCGATGAGGTCATGGCATTGTTAGAGTGTGGCATTGCTCCGAAACGGGTCGATGCAAAAGCGCATTCGAAGCACTCATTTTACGGTAAGATTTTCGTTATCACTGGTACAATGAAAAAATATACGCGTATTGCTATAAAAACTATTATTAAGGAGCTCGGCGGAAAGGTGACGGGAAGCGTGAGTAAAAATACCGACTACCTTGTTGCTGGCGAATCTCCTGGATCGAAATATGACAAAGCCAAGAAGCTTGCTATTGATATTCTTACTGAAGAAGAATTCGAGAAGATTATTGCTGAGGAAGAATCCAAGAAGATGGATATGGTGCTATGGTAGGTACTTATAATCCCGTTGATAAGAACTATTTTGATCTTCTGGATGCGCTGAACAAAGGTGCAGACTATTCTTCTATTAGGGTCGTTCCTGATAAAAATGGATTGTTCCGCGTCGAAGAGATAAGCAGAGGCTTCATAAAGAAAACAGTAGCGCTTTGTAATAGGTATACCCTTAGGATCAATAATCCCAGACCTTCTTACCAATATAGATATCTTAAAAAGTTATTTTCGTCTCTCCTTGACAGAGTCAAAGAGATCAATAAAGAGATAGTGCAGAACCCCGGAAAGAAAGATGAATTTGAAATCCTCATAGACCTCTATAGAAGTAAGATCGAAAGTGCTATGGGAAAAATTTCGAGGACCTTCGAAATCCATCATTTAGGGAACTCTATAGCTAACATGGTATGGCGTGATGATCTTTTGGGTGCGCGTTCTCTATGTTTTGACGATGAGGGGTTTAATAGACAGCTTGGCATCACTGTGCGTAGGGTCAAAATGCGAGTATTTAGGCAGGTGGCGCCGGATTTCTTCTCTAGGAGTATTGCCTTGGTAAAGTATTCCGAAATTCAGGAAGCAACAGAACTTCTTAAGAATCCATGCGATCGTAGTGTCGATGATCTCCAGGAAAAGCTTGGAACGATACTACATAAAGAGCGTACGCCTATGGGGTTTATGATAGATATGATGTATCGCCATAGGTTTCTGAGGTGGGATATTGTTAATACACTCGTAACAAATTATGTCGGATGGAAAAAGGGCAGAGTTGTTTCTACGGATAAGGTCCTCAGAGGGCTGCGAGGGCTGAATATTGACCTTGTTACCGATATTGATGGCGAGCTGTATTCCTATTCCGAGATGTTTGGAAAGGAATTCCGTCAGGAAAGAACTGTCGACGGTGCTTTTCAACGAAGCCCTACGCCGAAGATCCTGAGAAGGCTTGTTGCCGTTGCCAGAGAGAAGCAGGAAGCTATTGCTAGAGAAACAGGAGCTCGAGCACCCGTTGTAATAAGTAATTCTTATAGCCGTCTCTCATTACTCAGGATTAGAAGGGGAGGTGTACGGGAAAAGATAGCGATTACAGGTAAAGTGCTGGCATCATCAAAAGAGAATATAGATGCTGCCGAGTCTGAAAGAGGATACAAGGGGCGATTCTTCTTCACCATCAGGGAAATGTTTGGGTTCGTACAAGCTAAATCTCATGTCAATTCTTCTGCTATTATTGTTCCCGAAAGCAAGCTCGACAAGAAAAGTTCTCAGCTATTGCTTCTCGAGGCCCTTTCGAACATCGTCGATGAGAATGATGTGACTATGGTTATTCAGCGTCTTGCTCCGAGTGATATTCACCATTATGTTGCGAGTGCCGATTGTGAGGTGCTAGGCAGAAAGGAAGCATGCGAAGAGCTAAAAAAGAAGCTTCAGGCGACAGAGACCGGAACAAGACGGTGTGAGCAGTTAGAACAACTTATATCATATTTTTCTTCAAAGCCGAGAGCAAAGGCGACAATAAACATCGCGGGAAAACGCGATTCTGTCTCGCGTCGTGCATTATTCGAACACTCTGAGATCCTGGCGCATAATAATCGCAAGATAATGATTGTTAAGCATGAGGATGATAGCATAGCAATACATACATATATTGGTGCTACCGCTGTAGATAATGTGTCTATTACTGCTGAGAGCGGCGATAAATCTGAACTCGGTGATGACCAAGGAAGCATGGGGTTTGGTAGCGAGAAGAAAATCGCAGAGGAGTGGTTGTTAGATCAGACAGACAGCATACGCTTGTCAGCAGAGTCCGGAGCGAAACGAACTATTGGCGATAAGGATGGTAGTTTTGATATTTCAGGGTCTACAGTCGTCTCCATATATTTCGAAGACTCTGTGGTTCCTACAGAATCTGTATCATATTTTTTTTCCAAGGCGTCGTATATCTATCAAAAGTATACGGTTGTCTCTAGATGTAAGATTGCTTTTTATATGATGCTAGGAAGCTTTTTTGGCATGAAGAAACCAAGGATTTCTTACGATCATCAAAGGTCTGGGAAAGAACGATTGGTCGAGGTTAAAGGACGGATAGGCGACATCCTTCTTGTACCAACGGTCTATTCTGTCGTTCAGGAGGTTCGTTCGTTAATTTCTGATGAGGACTTCGAAATGTTGGATGTCGACGCGTTGCTTCGGAAGTTCGCCAACATAGCTCAATATGAAGGAACTCAAAAAACGCCACAGAAAGAGCTTGGGAAGCGTCTTCAGGATATTTTAAATAAAGAGACTACAGGCGATAAAGACAGAAAATTTCTCATCGGAGTAAAAGAATCCCTACGCATCTTCAGAGAACAGTTTCGATAGTAGATCTGTCATGCGATTGTTTCGATATTTCACCGTTGTTCTTTTATAGCAACATAGTTTTTATTTCATTAACCGTTGAAACTTTCCTTGCCGCCTTGACAACGCCGTCAATAGCTAAAGCTGGAGTAACCATGATAGCATAATCGGTTATCTTATCCATATCCTCGACTTTTATAATTTCTGTTTCGACCCCTACTTCATCTACTGCTTTTTTTACATTATCAAAAAGCTGTTTACACTTTGGACAACCCATCCCTAAAATTTCAATCTCCATTTTATTTTCCTCCAGGCTTCTTATTTTTTAATTAATGAAACGTCATTTCTTTTTCATTGTTTTATCCTGCAACAATTCCAAATGAAATCCCGCTAATTGTCGCCATGACAACAACAAGACTCACATAAACAACCGTTTTCTTAGTGCCAATAACACCCCTAATAACAAGCATATTTGGAAGACTTAGCGCAGGTCCTGCAAGTAATAATGCAAGAGCTGGTCCTTTACCCATACCTGCACCAATCAAACCCTGCAAAATAGGGACCTCTGTCAGCGTTGCAAAATACATAAACGCCCCAACGATTGACGCAAAGAAATTTGAGAAGAAAGAATTTTCCCCAACAGCCTCTGCAATAACCCAAGAAGGAATAAGCCCCTCATGCCCAGGACGTCCCAACAATAATCCAGCAACTAGAACTCCGATTAAAAGTAATGGTATAATTTGTTTTGCAAAAGCCCAGGAGCTTTTCGTCCATTCGGTAACTTCATCCTTCTTAAACCACTTAAGAAGCATGAAGCCAATCATAACCAAGAAAATAACCGCCAAATACCATTTAGCAGAAAATATTGAAGCCCACAAACCTGTCTCACCATCCTGAGGCTTTGCCCAATTAGCAAAAACTAAAAAACCTACCATAACAAAAAAATACAAAGCATTCTGCCATAATGCCCGAGGCTCTACTAATCCGCCTGCAAATATTTCCCCATCGACTTTTCTGGCACGTTCTTCCTTAATAAAAATCAGGTGCATTAAAAGACCAATAACCACGCTAAAAACAATAGCACCAAGAGCCCTAGCCAAGCCTAACTGCCAACCAAGAATACGAGCGGTCATAATAATAGCTAAAACATTAATTGCTGGTCCTGAATAGAGAAAGGCTGTTGCAGGTCCTAATCCGGCGCCCCTTTTATATATTCCAGAGAATAATGGAAGTATCGTACATGAACAGACAGCCAATATTGTTCCGGAAATTGAAGCAATGCTATAAGCAAGAAACTTGTTTGCTTTAGACCCAAAATATTTTATCACAGACGCCTGATTGACAAATACTGAGATTGCCCCTGCAATAAAAAATGCTGGAACAAGACAGAGCAAAACATGTTCTCTTGCATACCACTGAACCAATGCTATTGCTTCAAAAATCGGATTCCTAAACGTCAGCCATTCTACTGGTAGATAAAAACAAGCAAGAAACCCTGCAATCATCAACAAAAACTTATTTAATTCTTTCATTTTCTCTTGGCATATTGGTAATTTTTGATAGCAATCTGAGTTTATATCTTATCAAGCATTATAATTATGCTATTAATATCAATCATTTCAAGAAGTTTCGGAATAGCTGAGGTCTGTATAGTTTTTATCATACCAGCCATCACGAAAAGAGTTGAGTCTTTTTGGCGTAACGCTACCTTGTGCCTTCTGTTACCTTAAGATCTTTCGGTTGACTGGCAGGTATACCGCGTGGTATACTATAAGTAGATGAAAAAGGAGGTATGTATGTCTGTCCAAACAAAAATTAGTGAAAAAACAAAAAAGATTTGCGATGAAGTAAGCAAACTATCACACGATTCCCGGATTTCTATTTTGGAAAAGGCAATTGTGAATTATCGTAGAAAATTAAGGATGGAAAATCTAAATTGTGCTTTTGCAAAGATTGAAAAAGATGAAAAGTTTAAAAAAGAACTATCAGAGTTAGAGGGTACCTTATTGGATGGACTCGAAGAAGAATAAGAAGGTATACAGGGGAGATGTTTGGCTATTTGATCCAGATCCTGTGAAAGGAAGGGAGCAGGGTTATAAAAACAGACTGTGCGTGGTTGTATCGAACAATGATTTCAATAATGGTGCTGCAGAGTTAGTTATTGTTTTGCCTTGTACAACATCTGATAGAAATATTCCGTCGCAGGTTGAAATAGCACCACCTGAAGGAGGTGTAAAACGCACTTCATATGCTATGACAGAGCAGGTTCGTACAATTAGCAAAATTCGATTATTAAAAAAAATGGGGGATATCTCTCTTTCTACTATGGCCGAGATAGAAGATTGGATTAAGGATTTGTTAGATTTGGATAATTATTAGAATTATTAGGGTAAAATATTTTTCAAATTCGGAAGTGAGATGCGCTCGATTGTTACCTCGCTATTATACAATTTGAACCATGTCAGAAAAGCTCTCTAATTGTTAAAAGCGCCTGATAACCATAATATATTCCGAATCCAGACAAACTCAGCCCAGCTATAATAGATGCGATTCTAAGGCGCGGTTCTGTCATGAATTTCTTTCCTAGTGACGATGCTGTAGCAATAATCAATGACCAGACGAGGACACCAACGATTATCGCGAGGTTGCCGGCAAATTGTGTTAACGAGAAGTTCATTTGTCCTGATTCACTTAATACAGCACCGAATACACTTACCCACCATATGATACTCATGGGGTTTGCTATTGCAAGGACAAATCCGAGAGTAAAGGCATTTTTTTCGAGGTTGGTAGAATTAACTCCTAAGATGTCTTCTTTTTTACTATTGTAAACGCTTTGTAGTCCCATGAAAATTAGAATTATAGAGCCCAGCAGCCATATCGCTATCTTTACGGCGGGAATTTTTATGAAATGTGTTAAACCAAAGCTTGCTATCAATAAACTGAGTGTGTCGCTGGTGGCGGCGCCTAACCATATTGTTAGCGATGCTCTGAAACCTTTCGTAAGTCCTTGTTTTATTGATTCTATACTAACAGCACCAACTGGAGCTGCTAATGATATACCTAAAAGGACATTCTTTATTACTGGAAGCATATAAAGCCTTTTGAATAAAATTTTATAAAAGAAGTATTATAGCAAACTAATATATTTATATCGACGATTTTATTTGTGATTGGCATAATATAAATTAACTACTGAGCGCTTTTCGATTACGGAGCAGATTCTGAGGCTTATGTAATGGTATTCGAAGAGCAATTCTTTAAATTTCTGTGCCCTTGTGAGGAGCGAAATGAAAAAAAACATTGAATTGATGGCGCCGGCTGGTTCGTTTGAGTCGTTGCATGCGGCGTTGAAGTCTGGAGCAGATTCTATCTATTGTGGCGTGGGAATGCTTAATATGAGGGCTAGGGCGTCTAGCAATTTTTCTTTCGAAGATTTAGAAGAAATAGTGCGGATATGTGACGATAATGGCGTTAAGGTTTATGTTACGCTTAACATTGTGATGTACGATAGTGATTTGTCCGTGATGCGAGAGGTTTGCGATGCCGCTAAGCGTTGCGGTGTTGAGGCTATTATTGCTGGTGATATCGCTGTGCTGGAATATGCTCGATCTATAGGTCAAGCTGTTCATATTTCAACTCAATGTAATATTAGTAATACTGAAGCAGTACGCTTTTATTCCAAGTATTCCGATGTTATGGTTCTTGCTCGAGAACTTTCCTTAGAGCAGATAAGAGAGATCTGCTCTGCGATAGATAGAGAAGATATCAAAGGTCCGAGCGGTGATCGTGTGCGCGTAGAGATCTTTGCTCACGGTGCTTTATGTGTAGCTATTGCTGGAAAATGTCATATGAGCCTTGTTCAGCATAATATGTCGGCTAACAGGGGAGAGTGCTTGCAAATTTGCCGGAGGAAATATCGCATTTCTGAGTGTGACACAGGCGAGGAGTTCATTATCGATAATCAGTATATCATGTCTCCAAAAGACCTATGTACTGTTGGTTTTATCGATAAGATTATAGAAGCTGGTGTTTCTGTTCTGAAAATTGAAGGGCGCGGTCGAGCTCCGGAGTATGTTAGCACTGTTGTAGAAGTGTATCGTGAAGCTATCGAAAGTGCTCTCGCCGGAGAGTATTCTGACAGCAAAATTCAAGGTTGGATAACCAGACTCGAAGCGGTGTATAACAGAGGTTTTTGGCATGGCGGGTATTATCTAGGTAGTAAGCTTGGAGAATGGACGGGCACTTATGGTTCCAAAGCTACGAAGAAAAAGATGTACCTTGGCAAGGTCACTAACTATTTTTCTAGGCTTGGAGTGATGGAGTTTAAACTCGAAAATGATAAACTTGAAAATGGCGATGACGTTATCATCACTGGAGCTACGACAGGAGTCATAAAGATGTGTGTTGCTTCATTGCGTAGTGATAAAACTGAAGGCGAAGCGTACAGGGGTGATGTTGCTACGATGTATGTTCCTGAAAAAGTCCGCAAAAATGACAAGGTTTTTATAGTCGTTGATAGGGTGAAAATATGAGTATGAAAGATATTAGAACAGATATTGATACTATCGATGATGTTGTGATAAAGCTTTTAGAGGATCGATTTGCTCTCGTTGCGAAGCTTAAGGATCATAAAAAAAACCTCACAGACAAAAACCGAGAAAAACAAATTCTTAGTAAGATAGGCTCGGAATATGTCAGAGATGTCTATGAGGCGATTTTTAATATTTCAAAGAAGTCTCTTAGTAATTGATGCTAAGGGATTGCTAAAAAATAAATCGAATATTTAGAAGTCTTCTCCGAGTGGTTGATAGTTCACTTAGGAAGGGCTATCATCGAGATTTCTTCTGAGTTTATCGGCGTTCTCGTTGGGTTGTGTAAAATTTCAGTAAGAAAGTCTCTCCATGAGGCTAAATTTCTTCGTGAGTCAATATCTCTTGATACAGAAGTCCCTTTTCCTG
>Ga0307991_1002076_pt1 | contig 13692 bp, 14 predicted proteins | sample EllFjometagen131_FD_203146 | JGI IMG/M metagenome (GOLD analysis project Ga0307991, IMG submission 203146) | Marine microbial communities from Ellis Fjord, Antarctic Ocean - #131 | ecosystem: Environmental > Aquatic > Marine > Unclassified | place: Southern Ocean | collected 2014-10-08
ATACTTTGTGTTATATTAATAAAAAATATATAAGAGGTGTTTTTATGACAAAACCAGATAGAAGACTGGGTGAGATGCTTATTGAGAATAAGATAATCACTGCCAAGCAGCTTGATAAGGCTCTTTCAGAGCAGTCGAAATCAGGTCAACTAATAGGCAATACGGTTGTTAACCTCGGTTTCGCTACTGAGGATCAGGTCCTTGTCGCGCTCTCTCGCCAGATAGGTGTCCCATATAAAAGGTTAAAAGACCTTGATATCCAGCCGGATATTATTCAAAAGGTTCCTGCCAAATTTGCTTGCTACTACAAGATAGTCCCAATAAGCATTGAAGGCGTAAGATTGACAATCGCGGTCACGAACCCGCTTGATCTCGCGGTGTTGGATGATATAAAGCTGGTCCTCAAGTATGATATAGAGCCTGTCTTATCAGGTGAAAAGGATATACTGGAGTCTATAAAGAGGTATTATGGAGTTGGTGCCGAGACAGTAGAAAAGATTATGGGCCAGGTAGATGTAGAAGATGCCGGGCCTACGCAACTTGAGCAATCCAATAATATTGATGATATGGCGGATGACGCCTCAATTATAAAGTTCGTAAACCAGGTTCTTCATCAAGCTGTTACTGAAAGAGCGACAGATATACATATAGAGCCATTTGAGGGAGAACTGCGCATAAGGTATCGCGTTGATGGGATATTATTTAATGCCAGTATACCGCCGACAATAAAATATCTTCATTCAGCTATAGTCTCACGCATAAAGATAATGTCCGCGTTAAATATCGCGGAGAGGCGCCTTCCCCAGGATGGCAGGATAAAATTACAGATAGCGGACGCGGAACTGGATCTCAGGGTATCGGTCATTCCAACATCATATGGCGAGAGTGTTCATATCAGGATATTAAGCGGCAGTATATTGATGGGGCTTGAGAAGTTGGGGCTTTTTGGAAAAGACCTTAATACTATTGAGGAGATAATAAGAAAGCCACACGGTATATTGCTTGTTACAGGCCCTACAGGAAGTGGCAAGACTACAACGCTTTATGCCTGTTTGAGTAAAATTAATGACGCGAGCAAGAATATCATAACTATAGAAGACCCTATAGAGTATCAATTACGAGGTATCACCCAGATACAGGTTAACACAAAAGTTGGCCTCACCTTTGGTACGGGTTTACGTTCAATGCTGCGCCACGATCCGGACATAATGATGGTTGGAGAGATAAGAGACCTTGAGACAGCGGAGATAGCCATAAGGGTTGCCCTGACAGGCCATCTTGTATTTTCAACATTACATACTAATGACGCGGTAGGAGCAATAACAAGACTGCTAGACATGGGCATTGAGTCATATCTTGTTTCAAGCTCGATAGAAGCGGCTATTGCCCAGCGCCTGGTACGAGTAATATGTGATAAATGTCGAAAGGAGATTGTACCTGATAAGGAGCTGCTAAAGGATCTTAAGCTCGATCCTGAACAGAAGAGGGTATTTTTTGAAGGCGCGGGGTGTGAGGCATGTAAATTTACCGGGTTTAAAGGCAGAACCGCGATTTACGAGATACTTGTTATGAGCGACGAGATACGTGATCTGATATTAAAGAAGGCCTCTATTAATGAAATAAAGGAACACGCCGTGAAGAATGGCATGAGAACCTTATTTAGCAACGGCATGGCGAAGGTTGAAGAGGGTATAACTACAATAAGAGAAGTCTTACGTGTTACTGAGATAGAAGCAGAAGAGTAGATATGCCAAGATTTATTTATAAGGCAAAGCGTGGACCTGCTGAAATCAAGGAAGGAAAGATAGAAGCGGAAAATCAGAACCAGGCGGCTGCGAAGCTTAGCTCAATGGGCCTCTTTGTGCTCTCTATTGAAGAAGAGACGGTTGCTTTTATAAGACAATCAAGAGGAGGGTTACTATTTTTTAAGCCTATTAAATTACGAGATCTGAGTAATTTTACCAGGCAGCTTTCGAATCTTCTTGATTCAGGCCTTACCATGTTAAATGGTTTAGGCATATTGATGGAGCAGAGCGAGAATCCGCACCTAAGGCACACAATAGGACTTATACGCGACGATATTCAGGGTGGTACTACATTTTCAGCGGCCCTGGCAAAACACCCTAAAGTATTCTCTGTCTTATATGTTAGCTTAGTAGCATCAGGTGAGATAAGCGGTAGCCTGGAGAGTGTTTTAAGACGGCTAAGCGATTTTATGGAAAAGGACGAAGAGAGTATATCAAAGGTGCGTGCCAGTATGGCATATCCCGCTTTAATGGCGTTTGTGGGGTTTATCACTATATTCGTTCTACTAAGTTTTGTAGCTCCTAGGCTGACATCTATATTCATTGACCTTGGACAGGCGTTACCATTGCCGACAAAGATACTCATTGGTATAAGTAGTTTTTTCGCGAGGTTCTGGGTATTAATAATAATCGCCATTATAATTGCCGTAACTGTTCTTGGCAGATGGTTAAAGACAAAAGATGGTAAAGCCGCTTTTGACGCGATAAAACTTAAGACTCCGCTGATAGGTTCCTTTGTCCAAAAGGTCGAGATAGCAAGGTTTGGTAGGACATTAGGCACTCTTATTGGCAATGGCGTGCCTATTATTCAGGCATTAGGCGTAGCTTCAAGTACACTGGGCAACGTTCTGATAAAACAGGACATGGAAGAGGCTAAAAAGGATGTTATTGAAGGTGCCTCTTTATCCACATGTATAAAAAAGAGCAAGCATTTTCCCGCTATGGTAACAAACATGATAGCTGTTGGTGAGGAGAGTGGCACGCTCGAAAAATCATTTTTTAAGATCGCGGATGCCTATGATATTGAGATAGATCGTACAATAAAGACCATTACGTCATTGCTTGAGCCGAGTCTTATATTGTTTATGGGCATGGTGGTAGGTTTTATAGTAATCGCAATGCTTTTACCTATATTCCAGTTGAATCTAATGATACGATAAATATACATTTATTAATGGAGGAGTAAAAATTGAAGATAAGTGATGTCGCGAAGAAAGCAAATGTTTCATCCATGGTAGTTTCAAGGGTTATACACGGGGCGCCTAATGTAAAATCACAGGACAGGAAGAAGGTGGAAGATGTTATAAAGACCGTAAAGCTTAACGCTTCTGTCAACTCAGCAATAAAGCGTAAAACAGGCAAGGTCTTTGGCCTTATTGTCCCGCGGTTTGAGGATATATTCCACTCTTTCTACGCGACAAAGGTTATAAAAGGTGTAGTGCTCGCGGCAAGCAGGCTAAAGATAGATATTTTAATCCATATAAGCGAAAGACAAAAACACGAGGACTGGCTTACAAGCAGCGCGTTAAGCCCCGAGTATATAGATGGTATACTCTTTGCTGATATAAACAGTGACAGGCAGCAGCTCAAGAAGATTCTCGCGAGAAAAGCACCCTGTATGGTCTTAAACAATTCCTTTGAAAAGGAGCCCATCAATTCTATTGCTATAAATAATGAAAAGGCGGCTATGAATGTCGTGGAGTATCTCGCAAAATTAGGGCATAAGAATATAGCTACCATAGCGGGAGACCTTTCAACAGAATCCGGAAAAAAACGGCTTGAGGGTTTTAAATCCGCTATGAAGTCACATGGCTTACGCTTGAGTACGAATTATATTACAATAGGCCATTATCTGCGTTCACCGGCTAAAAAGGCTATGGAGCATCTTTTGTCACTCAAAGAGCTCCCAACCGCTATATTCTGCGCAAGCGATGTAATGGCTATGGAGGCTATAGATGTCGCGGGAAAAAAAGGGCTAAAGATACCAGATGATATATCTATAGTAGGTTTTGATGATAATCCACTCTGTTCATATTCACCTGTTGCCTTAACGACAGTTTGGCAGCCTATCGCGGAGATGGGAAGAATGGGCGTTGAATTGCTAAACCAGATAGTATCAGGGAAGAAGAAAGAGCCCCAGAAGATCCTGTTGGAGGCAAAACTTATAGAGCGTAAATCCTGTGTTAAATTATAGATTTTAATTCGGCCATACAACTTAGTTTGTTTGCATTCCCTGCCTGCCGGCAGGCAGGTCTAAGTTGTGGGTAGTTGTTACCCCGATACCACAAACTTTACTATAAGTTTACGCGTGTCGTTTGGGTACGGGGTTTCAGCCGCAGGCAGATCCGCCTACGGCGGAAATTCGCACAGTGACTTATGTCGCTATCGCTCCATAAGTCACGTGCTCATTAAGGAGGTAAAATGAAAGAAAAAGGTTTTACCCTAATAGAACTTATGCTGGTTGTTATTATCATAAGTGTACTTGTTGCCTTGGTTGTTCCGCGTCTTGTCGGCAGGTCACAAGAGGCGCGTTTTGCGGCCACGCAGGCACAGATAGAGGCGCATCTAGCGACCGCGCTTGATCTTTATGAGCTTGATAACGGCATATATCCTTCGACTGAACAGGGGCTTGCGGCTTTAAGAAAGATGACATCAGCACCCCCTGCCCCTCCTAATTGGAAAGGCCCATATATAAAAAAGACCCCTAAAGATCCCTGGGGAAATTTGTATAACTATATATCTCCGGGACTGCACAACATCCAGGATTACGATCTATTTTCATACGGGGCTGATGGCATAGAAAGCTCAGATGATATCGTAAACTGGGAAGTTATAGAAGAGTAGCTTACAAGTAAAGGAGGTTTTTTGGTGTCAGGCTTTCGATCTTGCGATAATAATGGACATCGAAGATCAAAGGCTAAAGACCTGAGGCCGCGATATGCCTTTACCCTTCTGGAGTTGATGTTAGTTGCCGCGATTATTCTTGCCCTTGTATTGTTATCTACCCCGATTTTTAGAAGAACCTATGAAGACCTCCAGCTTACAACCTCCGCTAAAAACATCGCGTACATGGCAAATTTCTGTCGTGAAAGAGCTGTATTTGAAAGAATAGATTACAGGCTGAATATAGATACTGATAATAATGTATACCAGATATCTGTTAGGAACGAAGAAGATAATACCTTTAAGCCATTAAAAGAGAAGTGGGGAAGATCGTTTAGGATACCCAATGGGATAGAGGTCAAGACAGATAAAGAGGCAATAGACTTTTCACCTGAAGGCGACACGAATTCCTTTACCATATATCTTACTAATAAGGAAAATAAGACTATTGTGGTTTCAATAAAAGCAGGTACAGGTTCGATAAGAATATATGATTATATTGAAGAATAAGGCCTTTTTGCTGATTGAAGTACTCATAACAGTTGTTGTTGTGACTGCCTCGATTATTTTTATTAACCACGCGTTTACCTCGTCGGTTAAAGCAGTCTCTTTATCTAACAGTTATCATGAAGCTATCCTTTTCCTAAATAACAGCACCTTTGGCCTTGAACTTGACCTTGATTCAGAAAACAGCAGATTATCTCTTTTAAAAGAGGATGAGTTGAGTGATAAAGGTTTTCTACTGAAAAACAGGATACTTCCCCTTACTAACCATGATACCGGCGATGACTATGACCAGGAGGATCTTGAAATAGAACGATTTACCTCCTCTGTAACCTGGCAGGCACGGGGAGCGGAAAGAAGAATAAATATCTTGACATATGTGCCGATTACTGAGGACGAGAAAGAATGAATAAAACAAAGGCCTTTACCTTAATGGAGTTACTGGTCTCCATGGCTATATTTTCTACTATAGCTGTTGTTCTATATTCATGTTTCAGAGGTGGTGTTATATCCTTCAGGCGCGTTGAGGAACAAGCGGAATTTCAGCAAAAGCTTAGGCACGTTCTTTTAAAGATAACAAAGGATTTTAAAAATATGGCCTATGTCTCTAATATACCATTTGAAGGGTATATTGATAAGACCTCTTTTGTAACTACAATGTCTGAAAGCGATAACGCGGATATGAATGTCGGCAGGGTAAGCTATTATCTGCAGCAGGGTAAAGAGGGCCAGGTCCTGGTAAGAAAGGTTGAATCTTTAAAAGCCGCCCTTGGCTCGCTTTCAATGGCATATGAGGATATTGAAGAAGGCATATTACCCCCTCCCAAAAAAGAAGAGCCCGCTATTCTTGAAGGTGTCATTGATCTTAAGCTGACTTATCTCTCTTTAAATACGCATAAAACAACCAAAGAGGGCGGGGTAGAGACAGCAGACATAGAATATGAGTGGGTTGACTTTTGGGAGATAGAGGATGGATTACCGCTTGGAATAAAGGTCGAATTGTCAGTGTTAGAGTTTAAGGACGGCAGGCAAATAAGATTTTATAGGCAGATATCTATTCCCACGAACAGGACTCCCGATACAGTATTAGCAGGGCTTAATGTAACGTCGCCAAAGGATTGAAAAAAATAATTATGTCCTATGAGATTATAACCAATAAACGTAAATTAAAAGCTGAGAAAGGTGTAATACTTATAATCTCGCTCTGGATGGTTGCTATCCTTGCTGTATTCGCGGTAAGCATAGGCAGGCAGTCAGCTATTGCACTTAAGCTCGCATCTTATGATGTCGATAAACTAAAGGCCTATTTTGCGGCACGTGCCGGTATTGTACGCGCCTTGGCGGAGAAAAAGCTTGAGTACAAAAAAAATCTTTCAATAGGCGTGGATGCCTTGAGCCAGCCCTGGGCAAATAACAAGCAGTTATTTGACAGATATTCTTTCGGGGATGGAAGCTATACAGTAGGATATGAATACCCAGCGTTTAAACGAGGCCGGGATACACCCACAATGTTATATGGCCTTATGGATGAGGAATCAAAGATAAATATTAATGCAGCTAATGAAGAGACGATTAAAAACCTTTTAATCTATTTTGATATTGATGAAGATGATGCCCTGGATATGGCAGGCGCGATAATAGATTGGCGTGATAAGGATGATGATGTCGCGTCTTCAGAGGAGAGGCTTCTCTATGGCGCTGAAGATATCTATTATCAAAGCCTTTTACCGCAGTACAATTGTAAAAATTCAGATTTCAATACAATATATGAGCTCTTGCTTGTAAAAGGTATTACGCCCCGGATATTGAATATGATTAAACCGTATATTACGGTCTTTGGCAGCGGAAAGGTAAATATTAATACCGCAAGTGTACCAGCCTTAAGCGCCCTGATAGGCCCTGATTTTGCTAACCTCGCGTCTAAGGTAGTGGATTACAGGGAAGGTGAAGATGATATTATTGGTACAAGTGACGACGCGTGGTTCTCTTATGGTTCAACCGTAATCGACAGAGAAAAAAAGGGGTTTGTCGAAATAAAGAATTTACAAGATGCCCAATGGTATGCTAATATCTATGGTATAACAACAGATGAGTATAACAGGATAAGGAGCCTTTTTTCAGGCTTAGATTTACCCCTTGGCGTAACTTCTGATACATATCGAGCGATAGTATTAGCCCAGGTAAAAAAAGTAAAGATAAAATTGGAGGCGGTATATAGCTTTGAAAATAAGGATGAACCGCCTTTAATTAAATATTGGTATCAGGAGTAACTAAAATTGAATCTTCAATCTATCCTATCCAAGAAATTAAACCTATATATAGAGGTAGATAAAAAATATCTCAAAATACTGCAGTCAGAGATTACTTCTACAGGCCCTGTTATAACCAAGCTCTTAGCTGAACCTATATTCGGATTATCTGAGGAGGATATAGCCCAACTATTAAATAATACCGCAAATAGCAATAATATAAGGCTTGATTCTGTCACAGCCATTATATCGAGAGAAAACGCTATGGTAAGGTATATGCGCCTTCCCACTCTGGATAAACTGGAGATAGAGAAGATGGTTTCATTTGAGATCACAAAGCAGACACCGTACTCTAAGGATGAGATTATCTCAGATTACAGGATATTGGGTAGAGATGCGGAGGGTTATTCCAGTATTATGCTTGTTGTTTCTCCTAAAAGCGAGATCGTGCGCATTAATCATGTGTTAGGCATAGCAGGTAACAGGCTTAAGCAGATAAGATTGAGCTCAGAGGCCATAATCGGATGGCTGAATATGGCCAATGTTGACTTAACAGGAAAGAAGAATACCTGCCTTATAGACATAGATAGTGATAACACCGAGATAATAATAATTTCCTCCGGAAGGCTTGGTTTTAGCAGGTCAATCTCCATTGGCGCGTTCGATATATTAGATCAGGATGGGGTGGATGATTCATCAAAGACAAGGCTTGTAGGCGAGATAAAACGCTCAATAGCCGCGTATCTGAAGGAGAAGACCACGGATATAGCGGAGATATCCGAGCTTATAGTAACAGGCGCTAATTCTGTTATTGAAAGTTTTGTGGAATTTTTATCGATTAATATTGAGGCCTCCTGCAAAGCTGTAAATGCGTTACATAGTATATCTATCGCGGATGAAGCATTAGCTGAAACAGGCTTACCACAGGATGCTTCAATGTGCGCGGTATGTGGATGCCCGTTTGCTGGGGAAGGAATAAACCTTATTTCTTGGGAGCAAAAGATTAAGCAAGGGCAAAATGTTGTAATCAAAAAAATTATAGGCATAGCAAGCGCTTTTACTCTTATCCTTTTTGCTGTATTTGCGTTAGTCGGTTTAAAGATGTACCAGAAAGAGAAGCTTTTAAACGAGCTTGACTCGATGTATGCTCAGGTAGAGTCTACAGCCGGCAAGATAGAGATGAAATTTAAAAAGTTGCGGAGTATCAAGTCGGAATTTTCAGGAGAAGCCTCATCACTGCATGTTATATATAATCTGTATAGTATTATACCTGATAATATATCATTGATTGACTTTAATTTTGATGACGCGTCAAGGGTTGTTCGATTTCGAGGGAGGGCGCAGAAGATATCAGATGTATTTAAGCTGGTTACCCTGCTTGAGAGTTCAGAAAGTTTTAGTAATGTACAGACTCGATCCGTTGCTGAGAAGCGTACCAGGGGATCTGCCGCGGTAGATTTCCAGATAAGTTGTAATTTTATAGTTTAAAAGGAAAGGCACATTAATTTGATGCTAAAGCAGCTTTCAGAGAGAGAAAAGAGAATACTTATCGCTGTCATTGTGATAACGATTACAGGATTGTGCTATAATTTTTTTCTGGAACCACTCTTTATGCGGTGGAGGAGCACCAACAGAAAGATAGGGCTTACAAAGATAAAGTTGAAAAAGTCTCTATCGCTGATAAAGGAGAGGCGGAAGGTAGATGAAGAATACGCGGCATATGAGGAAAAGCTTAAGTCCAAAGGCAGCAATGAACAGGATATCTCATTGATATTGGATGAGATTGAGAAGGTTGCCAGCCGTTCAGGCCTTAATATTACAAGCATGAGGCCAAGGCCGCCAATTCAAAAAGACTATTATGATAAGTTCGCTGTTGAGATAGAGACAGAGTCTGATATGAACTCCCTTATGAAGTTTATATATCATATTAAAAATTCTCCTCAAATGCTTAAGATAGAAAAACTTAACCTAAATACCAGAAGTAGCCAAAGGGGTGTAGCTATAAGGGCCTCGATGTTTATATCTAAAATAGTAATGAAGTAATCCAAATCACTTGCCTAAACTCCCTATATAGGGAGTCATATCTATTATTTTTCTAACCTTTTTTATAATAAGCAGTTGACAATAATAGCAAAATATTATAAACTAACTCCATAGATAGGGAGAAGGTGGGCTCCCTATCTATGGAGTGATAAGGTACACTCTTTATTATCCAGCTCACTGCTGGATTTTTTAATGAGTACACATTATCAGGAGTTGCAAAAGAGTGCAGGCGAATAATGAGGTTTAATTGAAGAATATATATTTAATAAGAGATCTTGCGCAAGTAACAGGTTACTCTGTAGATACCCTAAAGTTTTACCTGAAGATAAAACTTATAAAAGAGGTGAACAGGGGCATTGAGACCAATTTCAGGTTTTTTGATGATTCAACTGCTGAGAGACTCAAGCATATTAGAGACTTAAGGAAAGAAGGCAAGTCACTGGAACAGATAAAGAGCGAGCTTGTAAACTTTAGGGTAGGTGAAGATGAGTTATTATGAAACATTGCATCTACAATCGGAGCCATTCTCAACAAGCCCGGACCCGCAATTTTTTTATCCTTCTTCATCACATGACGCGGCCTTAAAGAGATTAGAGATAGCGATACGCCTGCGTAGGGGGTTAAATGTAATATTAGGGGATGTTGGAACGGGAAAGACAACATTAAGTAGAATGCTTATCCAACTTTTCAAGGATGAGCCTGATTTCATCTTCCACATGATACTTGATCCCAGCTACAAAACGGAGTTTCAGTTTATCTCGAGTCTGGGTAAGATGTTTGGTGTGACTCCGTCATTTCGTTCAACACTTGATTATAAGGATGCGCTGGAAAAATATTTGTTTCAAAAAGGGGTCGATGAGAACAAGACCATAGTTCTCCTGATAGATGAAGGCCAGAAACTGACTCCGACACAGATTGAGATATTAAGGACCCTATTAAACTATGAGACTAACAAGTACAAGCTCTTACAGCTTGTTATACTTTCACAGATAGAATTGCTTCCGAAGATACGAAGAATAAGAAATTTTATGGACAGGATAAATCTCAAATATATTATTAATCCTCTCGATGAGAATGAGACCAAGTTGCTTATAAATTTCAGATTAAAACAGGCAGGTTATATTAGAAGTGAGGAGTTATTTACAGATAACGCTATAAAGCATATATATGAGCATACTCAAGGATACCCGAGAAAGATATCAATGCTTTGTCATGACGCCCTTGAGATGCTCATAATGCGCGAGAGAAGATTTGTGGACGAGAGCCTAGTAGAAGAGATAATGGCGCGAGAGGTAAGGTAATATGGCAAACGAATTTTCACCTGAAGAAAAACTACTGCATTTGATAAAGGGAAAACAGAAGCCTGTTGTTGACGATAAATTAAAGGCTGAAGAATTACCCCCGCAGGCAATTCCGCTGGAGGTTAAACAGCCCGAACCCGCCCCTTATAAGGCATCTGGCGCCGATGATAAGGCCCGGGCAGGCGGTAGTGTCGCGCAATCAATTAACGTGCCCGACTCCATTGAGAGGGCCAATAAGACAGTGCAAGGCTCAAAGACTATTTTTAATACGCACTATCTTATCCTTGGCGCGTTTATTATCTTAGTTTGCCTAGCGGGGTATTTTATATTTAGTGGGCTAATTGGTAAAGAGGACAAGGAAGTGGAGAACCTAAAGCTTCTTATAAAGTCATTTTCAGATACAAAAGAGCCTGGAGAGGTCAAGGCGGATAGGCCCCTCGCTGCGGTGAAAATACCACCAAGTGATAAGAAACCCGCGTCTTCATTTGAAGATTACCAGAAACTGCTTAATGAAAAGGCTATATTCGCGCCGCCGGTTAAAAGCAATAACAAGGCGCGCGAGGTAGACGGGCCCAGCCTTCGTGACTTAGTCAAGGACCTGAGCCTCGTCGGAATAATACCCGGAGATTCTCCGCAGGCAATAATTGAGGATAAGAAAAACGGGCAGACACTATTTCTTAAGAGAGGCGAGATGATCGACAATATACGAGTAAAGGAGATACTAAGCGGCAAGGCTATACTGGAGTATAATGATGAGACTATAACGCTCTCATTGTAATAAGTGTTCAAAACTGTTGAAATATTCAAAAACGGGGGTTAAAGATAATGAAAACAATATCAATGGCAATATTGATCTTATCATTGATAGTTGCTCCACAAAGTCGTCTCTTTGCTCAGACAAGCGTTTCAATCACACCTGAGCCTATAGAGAAGCTCTCACTCGATATCAAGGGCATGGATATACTGGATGTTTTCAGGTTGTTATCCATGAGAGGCGGCCTTAATATTATTGCCGGAAAGAATGTTACGGGCAAGGTGACACTCTTTTTAAAAAACGTGGATATTTGGGAGGCGTTTGAGATTATTATAGCTGCCAATGGCCTGGCATTTGAAAAGCGCAATGATATAATATATGTTATGACAGAGAGGGATTACGAGTTAATATATGGCAAGAAATATGAGGATAGGCGCATTGTAAAGTCAATAAAACTGCGGTATGCTAAAGCAGGTGATATATCAAAGGCGGTTTCCCAATTTAAGACGAATATCGGCAGGGTTGTCGCGGATGATACATCTGATACAGTAGTGATTATGGATATCCCAAAGGTTGTAGCAGAGATGGAGAAGATAATTCAAGGCCTCGATATTCCACTGGAGACAAAGGTCTATTCGCTTCAGTACGCGAAAGTCGATGAGATGAAAGATAGGCTGGGCGAGATGCTGACAGAAAATATTGGAAGCTTGCGTATTGATGAGCGTACGAATAAAGTGATTGTTACGGATCTCGCGGAAAAGATACCTTTCTTTGACAAGGTTATAGCCGCGTTTGATGAGAAACACAAGGAAGTGGTTATAGAGGCAAAGATACTACAGATAACGCTAAACGATGATTACAAGACCGGTATTAATTGGGATGCGGTATTTGTAAACATGAACAATAGCCTGCATAATATAGCTACGCTTGGTGTAAGTCTAAAGTATCCGGATGAGGCCAGTATTGTACCTACCACAACATCAACTGGCACTGGTGGAGCTTTACAGATAGGTAACCTAAGCACAGAAGGGTACCAGGCTGTTATCCAGGCGCTAAAAGAGTATGGAGAGACAAGGCTTCTCTCTTCTCCGAGAATAGCTGTTATTAATAATGAAGAGGCAAGTATCCTGGTAGGCACAAACCAGCCTTATGCCACGCGTACAATAAGCCAAGGCAGCTCTGGAACCGGAAACATCGAAGCGGAGAATGTGACCTTTATTGACTTGGGTATACAGCTTATTGTGACGCCTACTATTAATGATGATAACTTTGTTACTATGAGAATCAAGCCGGAGGTCAGTTCAAAATTGGGTGATTTTGTAATAGAGAGCAGCCAAAATACTATACCGATAGTAAAGACTACCACGACAGAGACCACTGTTATGGTAAAGAATGGCGCTACGGTACTGATAGGCGGCCTTATTGAGGAAAATATAAGAGAAAATGTGAAAGAGGTACCGGGGCTTGCGAATATTCCGCTGATTGGAAACTTATTCAGGTCCAGGACTATTGGCAGCGGTGATAGTACCAATCCTGAAAAGACAGAGCTGGTTATATTCCTTACCCCTCATATTATCGATGGTGAGGATCCGAGTGACCTGCTTACTATTGGTAAAGTGGCGCAGGATATAGCCATAGATGAATTTCTTGGTGAAATGAATGGAAGGACGGAGATTGATACAGAGAATATGACTCCAAGTGAATACCATAACCTTCTAGTATCTATGATAAATGAAGAGGTCGAGAAAAGAAGGCCAAATATACCTCTATATGGTGAAGTATCAATATCTTTTGAAGTAGATCATTATGGCAGGCTCTTATCAGACCCAAAGATTTATAAAGGAGGAGATCAGGGCCTGTCTGAATTGGGTATACAAAGCGTAAAGCACGCGGCACCATTTCCCCCATTTCCAAAAAGTATCAGTAAGCACAAAGAGATATTGCAGATTGCGATTAGCTATGAGTAAAACAAAGGGCTCGCGCATTGATTGATACATAACCCTAGGAGGATTTTTGTTCATAGTGGCGTGTTGCCTCATTAATAGATGTTACCGAAAGGTAGAGTCATTTATTTGGTTGTGAGGAAGACTTTTTTAAGTTTTTTCTCCATGTTTTTTCTTAAGGTAAAAGGGTTTAACCCCTTAAATTGTTCT
>Ga0307991_1002078_pt1 | contig 13683 bp, 16 predicted proteins | sample EllFjometagen131_FD_203146 | JGI IMG/M metagenome (GOLD analysis project Ga0307991, IMG submission 203146) | Marine microbial communities from Ellis Fjord, Antarctic Ocean - #131 | ecosystem: Environmental > Aquatic > Marine > Unclassified | place: Southern Ocean | collected 2014-10-08
CCTGTTCGCTGTCAATGCCAAAGGCATTGACAGCGAACAGGCGGGGGAGAACTTACTGTAAATTCAATATTCCCCGGGTTAACTCGCCTCGCTCGCCTCGCTGGCGAAGCGGGCTGCGAAGCGGGAACCCGGGGCAATTGAAGTGAACCGACTTTATAAATCGACAATAGTAAGCAATCAATATTGCAAAATGAGGAGCTAATCCTGTAGTTGGCCTATAAAATAATGATGATAATCAGATTTTAATTAATATTGCCTTGATGAATATGTTGCATTTTATTAAAACCAGGGTGGTGCTGACTCACATTGTTTTGTGGGTTGTAGTATGGTTTTTCTATGTGTATTTTTTTAGTTTCAACTCCGGCAACCGGGAGTATGTGCTCTGGTTTGCAAGTTTCCTTATGCCAATCACCATAGCTGTAAGTTATTTTGTAATTTATGATTTGATACCAAAATACCTGCTTCCACGCAAATATTATCAATTGGCACTCAAAACTTTTTACACCCTGGTATTTTCTTCGTATCTCATTGTGCTTGTCATTATTGGAAGCTACATGACATTAACGAATTTCCAGGTTCAACAGATGCCACCCATGGCAAAAAATGTGGTTTCTGTATTAATTTTAGTTTACATGATTGTCGGCATGGTTTCTTTTATAAGTGTGTTAAATCATAATTTCAAAACAATTTCCCAAAACAAGGAGCTTCAAAACAAGATACTTTCAACACAACTGAAATTGAAAGAGCAGGAATTGCTTTACTTGAAAAAACAAATCCACCCGCATTTTCTTTTTAATACGCTAAATACAATTTACGGTTTTGCTTTGGCGCAATCCAAACAAACCCCTGATATCATCCTAAAACTTTCCAATCTGTTGGATTATATTCTTTACCAGATCGATAAACCCATGGTTAGTTTAAACGATGAGGTGATGCACATTAAAGAGTACATCGACCTGGAAAAAATCAGATTTCAGGATACCTTAACCGTAAAGTTTAGTTCGGACAAAATTGACGAAAATATCCAGGTTGCGCCCATGCTACTTATTCCTTTTGTTGAAAACGCTTTTAAGCATGGCAACATCATTGATGGTTTTTTAAGCATTGAAGTAGAAATATCTCTTGTCGGCGACAAGCTCGATTTTATGATTAAAAATACTGTATTACAAGATGATATTGAGAATGGTCGTGGTGGGCTGGGGCTTGAAAATATCAGGAAACGGCTGGATTTAAATTACGGCCTGAACTACAATTTGAATACTGAAATTAATCAAAACTGGTATCAGGTAAATCTTTCCATCATTAACTTAAAGCATTTAAAAAATGGCTGAAAATATTCGATGCATAATCGTTGACGATGAACCAGTGGCTCGCGATATACTTAAGCGTCACCTGGCAAAGATTGATACCATCGATGTTGTGGCAAGTTGTAAAAATGCCATCGAAGCTTTTGCAGTGGTCAATAATGAGCAGATTGATTTGATATTTTTGGATATAAAAATGCCGGAAATATCGGGTTTGTCGTTTGCTAAATCCATCAACAAAAACGTAAAAATAATTTTTACTACTGCTTACCGCGAATATGCAGTTGATGGCTTTGACCTGCAGGCGGTGGATTACCTGTTGAAACCTGTTTCATTTGAGCGGCTGCTACAGTCGATTCAAAAATACGCGAACGAAAATAGCCCTGTTCGTGACACAAAAGTTGAGGAGGTGTTGGTGGAGCAGCAGGATTTCATTTTTGTGCGATCTGACAGGAAAATGATCAGGATAGGTTTTGCAGAAATTCAATACATCGAGAGTTTGAGCGACTATATTAAAATCTTCCTGAAAGACAAAATGGTCGTTACCCGCGAAGCTATTTCGAGTATTGAGGCCCGGCTTCCCCGCAAGGATTTTATCAGGATTCACAGGTCGTTTATTATCTCAAAAGCTCACATTGTTTCTTTCACCAACGAATTTGTGGAAGTAGGCGATGAAGAAATTCCAATCAGCCGCAGTTATAAACAGGAAGTGTTGCAGCGCTTGGGCAATTGAAATTGTAGTTTGCGAACAAACAAATTTGTTTGATACAATCAAACAAATATGTTTGATTATATCAAACAGTTTTGTATTTTTGCATTGAACAATATTTTTGCTATGATTCTTGAGAGTGTAATAAAGCAGGTGCTTGAGTTGCAACGAGACCGGTTAAACCAAAAGGATTCCGGATTAAAACGGGAATTAATTCCGGCCACTACAAGTTTATCATCCCATGCATTAATCATTTCAGGCATCAGGCGTTGTGGTAAAAGTACGCTGTTGCTGCAAATGATGCAGTCGCTAAATTTGGATGACATCCTGTTTTTAAACTTTGATACGCCGCAATTGTATGGATTTAATACAAGGGATTTTACAAGGTTGGATAAAATTATTAGCAGCGAAGGAGTCTCCCTGTTGTTTTTTGATGAAATCCAATTGGTTGAAGGCTGGGAAATGTATGTACGCCAAAAGTTGGATGAGGGATTCAGGATAATTGCCACCGGGTCGAATGCCTCCATGCTTGGACAGGAATTGGGTACCCGCCTCACGGGCAGACATATCACGCAAGAGCTATTCCCGTTTTCTTATTCTGAATTTTTGAGTTTTCGTTCGCTTCAGCCTTCCGGCGATAGCCTGGAGTCGTACACGATGCTTGGTGGTTTTCCTGAATTCCTGAAAAGTGAAGCTCCTGAACAACTTATGATGCTCTACGATGATATTCTGGTGAGAGATATTGTGGCGAAGTATGGAATAAAAGATGCGGTTTCGCTTAAGCGATTGGCTAACTACCTGCTTGCCAATATTGGAAACAGGATTTCAGCAACAAAACTTAAACAAGCTTTGATGATTGGTGCAACCAGCACTGTTCTCAATTGGTTATCTTATCTTGAGCATTCTTATCTTTTTGCTTTTATTTCCATGTTCAGCTATTCGTCCAAAGCACAACTAATTAACCCGAGGAAAGTCTATGCTATCGACATCGGCCTCGTACAGACAATGTCGGTAAGTAAAACAGATGACAAGGGAAGAAAACTTGAGAATTTGGTGTATCTGCATTTGCGCCGTAAATATAATGAGTTATACTACTATAATAAACATGGGGAGTGCGACTTTGTGGCATTTCAAAATGGCTCAGTCACAGAACTGATCCAGGTATGTTATGATTTAAATCCTGATAATATCGACAGGGAGGTGAATGGTTTGATGGATGCCATGAAGTTTTTTAATTTTGAGAAAGCCATTGTCGTAACTTTAGCCGATAGTGATGAAATCGAAAAGAATGGATACAAAATTGCGGTAATCCCGGCTTATGAATTTTTACAGTAAATTTTGTCGGTCTCTGTAAAGTCTTTCCTAATGTAGGAATTATTTTGTGTCTGTCTTTTTAATAATTTTTCCCTCAGATTTCACTGATTGATGCAGTTTTTATCTGCGCCAATCAGCGACATCTGCGGGAGGATTTTTTTTGCTAATTGAAAAGTCGGGCTTTATGGACAGACACCATTTACTTCTTATGGGATTTTAAAACTGCAATAAATCAGGCTAAAAATCGTAAATGCTACATTGAAAATCGGCCTATCTTTGCCGCCGCAAAAAAACTGACTACATGATATCACGAATTTTTAGTGCCACTATATTTTTTCTCATCGCTTTGATGATCGTTTTTTCGTCCTGTAAAAAGGAAGATTCAATCGATAACAGCCCCTCTATCCAATTGAGCTTTTCGTCCGACACCATAATTTTTGATACGGTATTTTCAACCATCGGTTCAATTACCGAGCAAATCAGGGTTTATAATAAATCGGACAATAAAATTAGCATATCATCCATCAGGCTTGCCAACGGGGCCAACTCAAGGTATTCGATAAATGTGAATGGCGAAAGTGGTACAAGTTTTCAGGATGTCGAAATTCGTGGAAATGACAGCATTTTTCTTTTTGCCAAGGTTACGATTAACCCCAACGATAACACCAATCCGTTTATCGTTACCGATTCGATAGTTTTTGAAACCAACGGAAACCAACAGGACGTTGATCTGGTGGCCTGGGGGCAAAATGCAAGATATATTTTGTGGAACAGGAATCCTGCAAACCTTCCCAAATATAGGATTGTTGCCGGTGAGGGTGTGGATACTACCTGGACAAAAGAATTGCCGATTGTAGTTTATGGTTTTGCGGTTGTGGATTCAACAGGAAGTTTGACTATTGAAGCCGGAACAAAAATTCATTTTCACAGCGGCTCGGGATTGTGGATTTACAAAGGCGGTTCGCTCAAAGTGATGGGCACACAGGAAGAACCCGTGTATTTCCAGGGCGACAGGCTTGAAGGTTTTTACAGCGATTTGCCCGGGCAATGGGACAGGATTTGGATTAACGAAGGGGCTGTTGACAATGAAATTAATTATGCAATAATCCGTAACGGATTTATTGGTTTACAGTTGGAGACTTTGCAGCAATACATGGGCAACCAATTGTTTATCAACAATACCATTATCGAAAATATGTCGGGAGCCGGCATTCTTTCAAGGTATTATTTTGTTACAGGGCAAAATTGTGTAATTGCCAATTGCGGGCAATATGCGCTAGCGCTCACACTTGGTGGTGATTATGATTTCAGACAGATGACCATCGGGAATTATTGGCGCAACGGTATCAGAACCACCGAATCAGTTTACCTTAACAATTATTTCATTGATTCGAATAAGCAGGTAGTGGCTTATCCATTTTTCGCCAACATTGCCAACAGTATAATTTATGGTAATCAAAAAGATGAATTGCTTATTGATGATAGTGTGGCAGAATTTCTTTACACTTTCGACCATTGCCTGATAAAAACAGAGATGAACATTGCACAGGATACCAATTTTAAATTCACCCTCAAAAATGAAGATCCTTTGTTTGTGGATTATGCAACAAATAATCTTCAGCCCGACAGTTTATCGCCGGTAATTGGTGCCGGAAGTTTTGAAGTTGCCAACACCGTTCCTGAAGATATCAATGGAAATCCCCGCACCGAGCGCCCGGATATTGGAGCTTACCAATGGATGCCCACGCAGGAGGAGAGAAGGAAATAGTTGGTGGGTTAATCGTCCCGAAAAATAGAAAATTTTCAATTTTCGTAATTTTTCGAGGATGCTCGAGCGAAGCTCGGCATTATTCGTTAATAGTTAATCGTTGTAGGTTACACACCAAAACGCTTCACAAATATGGCTCGCAGGTGTCCAATTGCAGGATATTTTTGAATATTTGTATGTTTCTGTTTCTCCTGATCGCTCCCGCTCGCCATCGGGACGGGATCATTTTTCCAGATGAACGCTAACTGGCTGTGTGCCATGATTTGCTGTTGGCAGTAGTGTTATTTTCCCACAACATTTAATTTACTTTCCTGAATTCGCTCTTTTATATAAGTTCTTAATTCTTCAAAAGTCATATTTTGGGTTTCAGAGCTTATTTTGTCCCGAATGTCACGCATCATTTTTACTGCGTCAAATGTTTTTTCTTTTCTAATCGTTTTCATAATTTCTCAAATCTTTTGGACTTCGTATTTCTATCATTTGGTAACCTAATTTAAGGTTTACCGAATTATATCCTTTAATTTTGTCCAAGTTTACAATATGTTTAAAATTCCAGCTTGCCAAAACATCGACTTTGTTGATTGTCGCCAAAGCAATGTGTCGACAATCTTCAATACTTGATTTTCCTACTACTTTTTCGGCAATGTATTTATTTGCAACCTTAAATTCTTCGTCAAAATATCCTCCAACGACTGAAGTGTCAATATAAATTCTTTGTTTCATAAATTCAGTTTATTTTTTTTCAAATTTACGAAAAAAGCGTAAGTATTTGATTCAAGTTAAAATTGTTCTTATGAAGCTCTCTTTTCACATTACTGCCAACTTTTAATATGGGCCGGCTTATTATGAATGTTCTAAAATATTTTCGTAATCATATTTTTCATATTGCTTAAAATTACTTTTTTCCTTTCTTAATCTGAGTAATTCATTTTTTGCTTGTATGAAATACCATAATTCGGGTTTTGTATGAGAAAATGAACTTAACTTGAAAACTATATCCGGATTTAGTTTTCGTTCTCCTTTCAAATATTTGTGTAAATTAGAATCTTTCATCTCAAAAGCAGAAGCCAGCTTCTTTTTGGTAATATTAAACGATTCTAAATATAGTTTCACAAAATCAAGAATTTTTATCTCAGCATCAATATTTTCATTCCCTATATAGTCTTCAATTTTATACTGTATTGATAATAATTCATTTCGTAATCTTCTTTCAGTAGATTGTTTTTTAGATTCTGATATTATATGGTCTCTAAGTTTTTGAGCTTTACTTTTATTCCAAATATCATTTTTTGTAATTTCCTTATGTATTTTTTGAGTTTTCATAACGATATGAGTTTTTATTTTAAAAATTTCTCAATTAATTTCTCTCCTACTTCAGGATCAATAAGCATAGTAGTTTCGCCAAATCTTTTAGCGTCATATTTAGAGGAATAAAGTTTCATTAGTTTAATCTCATCTTTTTTTTTTCTTCTAAAACATCAAATGCCAACCATCCTTTAAAATCACCTTCTCCTAATTTAAAACTCAACCTGCATGCAAATGCAATCAAACAACCTGCAATATCCTGGAATTCTTTCATGATTCCCTTATTGTGAGGTGCAAGCTCTAAGTATGCCATATAAGGTTCCTGGTTATTGAGCATTTTATAAATTAAACAGCCTTGAATTACATCGGGATTAAGTTTTGTGACTAACGCGTATGTGAATGTATTTTTTCCTTTAGAGTGTTTGGTGAAATTAAATCTCCAACCCATCTGTATATCAGGAAGATTTAACTTAGCTCCTTGTATTATAGATGCGTCAGTCCAGATTCCTCCTTTTATTGTTCGAATTTTGATATTCATAAATTTTCATGTCGTTATGCAAAGATACTAAAATTATACAATACGTACAATTTTGGATTGCATTTTAAGCTTACCCAACCGGGTAGCTTACGCCCCCTAAGAACCGTACGTGCCAGTTTCCCGGTATACGGCTCAAGTACTTTTAATCCCGCACGTGCGGGACGGCGAAGGGAAACCCGGCTGTTATTTGTGTAACAGCCTTGGCAATTCTGTTTTGAAGCCTGCTCACCTGGAAGATAACTTTGCCCCATGGAATGGTTTGCCAGTTATCAAAGTGGTGTGGTTGTGCACACGATAAATTTTCATTTTCGCTCATTTGCTTTTTCCAACCTCTCTCTCCGACGTTTCCCGATGCCTTACGGTTACGGTTTTATCCGCCAACTGGCGGTGAGAGCATCGGGCTTCCATAGCCTGTCCCGATTTTCTCGGGATTCCACATAAGTGACAAATGCGAGGGGTTAGGCTCATCCTGTCTGCCGACTGATCTGCATCTTTCCCGCATGTGCGGGATTAAACGCTTGTATCCTGCCAGTCTGCCATTTTGGTTGAAGCGTATCAGTCTCATTTTTACTCACAACTTGAGTTGTGTTCAATGATAATGGCAATTTTGTATCATTTTGTTCGCTCCTTACGTTATTACGGCAGTTACGGAGTGTTCAATTAATTTGGCCTTGCCCACAAACCCATGCCCTGAATCGGTATTGAGACCCCGAAGACAGTCTGCCTCGCGGTTTCGTGCCCCACTTTTTGGATGCGAAATCCAAGCGTTTGGTACAATTTCCCGGGAGCTTCAATCCCGCAAGGTGCGGGACTTCACCATACATCAGTTGTCCCGGTAGGGTACTGTTGGAAGAACAACAGGTTTTATCAAAGAACTAATTCTAAGTAAAACAATCACTTATGCGACATCATGTCGCAATAACGGTTGGTGTATGTTAACATCTGATCTTATTTCTTTTATGTTTTTTCATGTTTATTGAACATATTCCACCTATTTGATGGTGTATGTCTACCCCGTTGGAAAACATAGTGTTTTTCATGCTTTGTAGGATATGATAATGAATTCCAACGGGGTAAATCTCTGTGGCATTTAAGATTTTTTGTCCCGGAAATTGCTGGAAAAGTAGTAAGCCCAATTCCCGTTCCTGTGGGTGTGCATCCAAAGCCAAAGTTATTACGCGCTCCCTCATTTATCGTGAACATTTTCATTAGACCCCCAAAGGGAAGGAATTTTTTCATAAAAAAAGAGGGAAGCACAGTTCCCTCTTTTTGGATATCATCGTGATGTAAAACAATTGCTTGTTTTAGAAAGTCTCTTTTAGGAATCCCGAAAACCCCGATGGGTATCGGGGTCGGGAAGGGTTTTTTTAGTCTTCAGTTCACGGTTTTCAGTTTTCAGTCTTTGGTTTACAAGCACAAGAAACTGCCAATCCTGAAAAATAGAAAATTTTCTTCAAAGGAGTCCTTCGGACAATTTTCGTAATTTTTCAAGCCCGCCTTGCTCGCCTCGTCGCGAAGCGGGTCGCTAATGCAGGCTTTTGTTAACGCGAGGCAGGGATGCGTGGGCGAAGCCCGGCACTGTGGACCGATAATCATTAAATTTTATAATCACAAATGAAGTTCCACAAAAATGGTAGTCGAACCCATATTCTGTCAATTATCAATGATGATGTTTGCTTATGGTTAATCTAACTTTATTAAAAACAAGGATTGAGCAAGGTGAACTCGAAAAGTTATATTATTCCAATTTCTTTTAATAAAGCTTTTTTGGGCTTTACACCCATAATGCGTTTCACCTGCCTGCCATTCTGGAATAATATCATTGTTGGAATATTGCGGATATTATACTTGTTCGAAATTTGTTTATTATGATCCACATTAACCTTGGCAATGGTAACCTGGTTATGGTATTCTTCCGCAATTTCGTTCAATATCGGTGCAATCATTTTACAAGGCCCACACCAGGGTGCCCAAAAATCCACGAGTACCAAACCATTCCGCACTACAGTTTTGAAATTTTTATTGTTTAAGGTTCTGATTTTGTTGCTGGGTGGAGTGTTCTCAGTAGTTTTCATCATCTTTTTATACCCAAAAGCCAAGTAAACTATCACAATGAGTGCGATTCCGCCTAAAATATACCAGATCATAATTTATTCATTTTATTATTTAATCAAATTTAATTTAATGCTAATCATTTTGCCATGCATTGGCTTTTTCATAATTATTTTATCGGTTTTAAAAAGTTGCCAGAAGTACTTGTTTGCAGGCATTTTTAAAATTTAAAAAAAGAACGAGGCTAAAAAATCTTTTCAGCCTCGTTTAAAATTGCTATTGTTTTGTTATCAAAGAAGAAGGTTTAACGTTTCATGGTTTCTTCAATTTCAGCTACCGTAATCGGGATGCGTTTGCCGATTAAGCGGTTGCCGGTTTCAGTAACTAAAATGTCATCTTCGAGACGGATACCGCCAAAACCCAAATATTTTTCAACTTCGGTATAATTGATGAAATCGGTGAATTTGTTCTCTTTTTTCCAGATGTTGAACAAGGCCGGTATGAAATAAATTCCAGGCTCGTTAGTGAGCACAAAGCCAGGTTCGAGCTTGCGACCCAAGCGTAAGTATGCTGTTCCGAATTGCTGAATGCGTTTGGTTTCTTCATCGTAGCCCACATGGTCTTCGCCGAGACCTTCCATATCGTGTACGTCCATGCCCATCATGTGTCCCAGTCCGTGGGGGAAAAACATGGCATGAGCGCCCTGTTTTACAGCTTCGTCCACATCGCCTTTCATCAAGTTTAGGTCTTTGAGTCCGGAAGCAATTACACGTGCTGCCAGCAAGTGAATGTCCTGATATTTCACGCCCGGCTTAATGGCTGCGGTAACTGCATTGTTGGTATCCAAAACAATTTGGTAAACATCTCTTTGACGGGTTGAAAACTTACCGCCAACAGGCACTGTACGGGTAAAATCGCTGGCATAGTGGGTTACGGTTTCGGCACCGGCATCGGTAATCATCATGCGTCCGGCCTGCAAAATCTGGCTATGGTCGTGGTTGTGCAGGGTTTCGCCATTTTGTGAAAGGATAACCGGGAACGAAACCATTGTGCCATGCGCCAGGGCAATGCCTTCGATGGTTCCTGCAATGTTGCGCTCATGCTCGCCGGGATGTGCCATTTTCATCGAAGTAACATGCATTTCGTAACCTATGGCTGCGGCCTTTTCGAGTTCTGCAATTTCGTGTTCATCTTTAATATTCCTGAGTGCAATCACTACCCTGATCAGCTCCAGCGAGGATTTTTCTTTTTGTTCTGCAATTCTTATCCCGGTGAGGCCTTCGATCTGAATTTTGGTTTCGCCGCGATATGGAGGCAAAAAGTGAACCTGCCTGCCATTGCTTATAGCCTTTTTCAAAAAGCTACCCAAATCTTTCATGGGCTGCACATTTTCAACGGCCACCTTTGCTGCATAATCCTTCGTCGAGGGTTGAGGACCCATCCAGATGATATCGTCGATTTCTACATCATCGCCAAAAATGATGTCCTTGCCCTCATCAAAATCAATTACACCTGCAAGCCCCTGCAAGTCGATCCCAAAAAAGTAGAGGAAGTTACTGTCCTGCCTGAAATGAAAAGTGTTGGCCGGGTAGTTCATCGGCGAATCCACATTGCCCATAAAAAGTGCAATACCATTGTTGATTTTTGCTTTTAGAGCGATTCTTCTGTTTTTATAAACTTCTGCTTTAAACATGTTGTATATTTTTATGTATTAAAATGTTTTTTGTTGTGCCTGCAAATTTAGGTAAAAGAATAGAGATGGAGAATTAAGCGAGTTGAGCGAGGAAGATGATTTGAGCGAACGAAGTGAATTAAGTGACTTAGGCGAACGAAGCGAAGTAGGCGAAGTAGGTGAATGAAGAGACCGAAGCGAAGTAGGTGAATGAAGAGACCGAAGCGAAGTAGGCGAATGAAGAGACCGAAGCGAGGTAGGCGAATAAAGCGAAGTAGGCGAACTAAGAGATCGAAGCGAAGTAGGCGAACTAAGAGACCGAAGCGAGGTAGGCGAATAAAGCGAAGTAGGCGAACTAAGAGACCGAAGCGAAGTAGGCGAATAAAGCGAGGTAGGCGAATGAAGAGATCGAAGCGAAGTAGGCGAAGGAAGCGAATTAAGCGATTTAGATAAATGTGATTTTTTTTTGTTATTATTCATATTTAAATTCTTATGGTAGGGCAAAGGCACGTTTTGTCTTTAATTTCCACAATCATTTTCAAAATCAAAAATTATAATTCATTTGATAAAAAATGTTTATTTTTGCAACATTGTTGCAAAAATATAATTGAATTGGCCACCGAAGAATTATTAAAAAAGTTTAAGCTGAGCAAAACCAGTGTGAGGGAAGATATCCTGCATGTATTTCTTGAAAGCTCCCTTCCCTTGTCGATGAATGAGCTAAAAGATAAAATGAGTTTGGATTGCGATAGGGTAACACTTTATAGGAATTTGAAGAAATTCACCACCAAAGGTATTTTGCATGAAGTTTATCTTGATAAGCAAGATTCGAAATATGTGCTACCCGAAAGCATTGTAAATCCGGATAAAGCATACAGCGAACATTTGCATTTTAAGTGTGTGAACTGCGAAATGGTAAGATGCCTGACCGATCAGGAGATTATGCATATTACCTTACCGGAGGGCTTTAAAAAAGTGGAGGCCAACTTTGTGATTTATGGCTTTTGTGATGTTTGCAATAAGCTTTGATTTTTTTAATGGAAACCATAAATTCTTATTAAATAGGTTGGAATAATATTGAATTTAAATTGAATGAAATGAAAGTAACAGCTTGCCGTAAAACGCATTTTAATGCTACGCACCGTCTGCATAATACTAACTGGGACAATGATAAAAATGAAAAGGTTTTTGGATCGTGTAACAATCCGAACTATCACGGCCATAATTATGATTTGGTTGTAAAGGTGAAGGGGGAAGTTGATTCTGAAACAGGCTATGTAATCGATATTAAAGTACTGAAGGATATCGTAAAGGAAAATATCGAAAACCGCTACGACCATAAAAACCTTTATCTTGATGTGGATGATTTCAGAGACCAGAATCCAAGCGCTGAAAATATTGCCATCAGGATTTGGAATATTTTACGTGAGAAGATCGATCCTGAATTCGAATTATCGATAGTGCTTTACGAAACAGAAAGAAATTTTGTGGAATACGATGGGGGAGATTAAGCAGCGGGCAGCCCAAAGTCTCCATTTGGCAGTCCCGATAACTATCGGGATCAGTTGGCAGCTTTATAAAACATCAAAATATAAAAAACAGCAAATGAATTTTAATTACCACAGAAGTACACATAAGTTCACATAAGTAATTAATGACTACAAATGACTACAAATGCCGAAAAAACATCCCGAAACTTCGGGATACGATTTCATATTTTTTCGAGCCCAGGATTCACGAATCCCGGATTTGCAACATCCCTGCCTCGCTTTATCAAAAGCCAACGCTGGCGGAAAGGCGGGCTCGAAAAATTACAAAAATCAAAGATTTTTTATTTTTCGGGATGACTATCAATGACCACAAATGACTTCAAATGACGGCGCAGACGATAAACATCAAAGACCACCAATTTTATAACTAACTCAATAACGATTAACTCAATAACGATTAACTAAATAACGATTAACTAAATAACGATTAACTATTAATGCCGGGTAAAGCCCGGGCATCCTCGAAAAATTACGAAAATTTACAATTTTCTATTTTTCGAAACCAATAACAATTCTCTTGTCACAAATACTAAAATCGGCCATGAGTAGCATACTGATCGCACCGGTAAGGTTTTACCAGTACGCGATTTCGCCATTTACACCGGCGGCATGCAGACATGTACCTTCCTGTTCGGAGTATTCGGTGCAGGCCTTAAAGTTGTACGGCCCCGGCAGGGGAGGATTATTGGCGGTGCAGCGGATTGCCAGATGTCATCCCTGGGGGACATCAGGGTTTGATCCGGTTCCGAAGATTATTATTAAAAAAGTAAATATGAATAAATACATGCCCGGGAAAAAAAGTACGCCCCATTACGATTTACTTAAAGGTAAAATGGTGATGGCGTTTTTAATATTGTTGACTTTCATGGTTTCATGCAGACCAGGGCAGCAACAGTCCGAAGAATCCAAAAATCCGAAAGTGCTTGTGAGCATTTTGCCCTACAAATACTTTGTGGAAAATATTGCTGATGATCTGGTAGATGTAATGGTGCTGATCCCTCCTGGTTCAAGCCCACATGCTTTTGACCCCACTCCACGACAAATGGCTAAAATCAGTCATGTTGATATATATTTTTACAATGGGAATCTGACCTTTGAGCAATCATTGATTGATAAAATGAAAGACAATTACCCAAACCTTGAATTTTTCTGTGTTGATGATGGGATAGAAATTATTGTGAATGAAGAAAGTTTTGATGATGACGATCATTTCGGCCACGATCACAAGCATCATGGTATTGATCCCCATACATGGCTTTCGACTGTGAATGGAAGGATTATTGCAAAAAATGTTTATAGCATTTTATCGCAGAAGTATCCGCAACATAAAGAAGAATTTCTTGAAAATTATAATCAGTTAGTTGCTGAAATCGACATGGTGCATTTTGAAATCACTGAACAGCTCGCCAACATACCAACGCGGAAATTTATGATTTTTCATCCTTCGCTGTCTTACTTTGCCCAGGACTAC
>Ga0307991_1002079_pt1 | contig 13682 bp, 11 predicted proteins | sample EllFjometagen131_FD_203146 | JGI IMG/M metagenome (GOLD analysis project Ga0307991, IMG submission 203146) | Marine microbial communities from Ellis Fjord, Antarctic Ocean - #131 | ecosystem: Environmental > Aquatic > Marine > Unclassified | place: Southern Ocean | collected 2014-10-08
CCATTAGAAGTTTAAAAACAAATTTCTCTTGCCTGTTTACATATCAGAAATATCCTGATTTTCATATTCCAAATACAACAAATTCCATGGAAGGTACCTTCTCAAGGTTAAAGACAAAGTTGAGAATTCATTCTGGAATTAAACAATGGAGAAAAATCAGGATGATTGATGAAATTCTAGCAAAATAGCAACCACTTTTTGCCCTTTAAGCCTATTAATTTAATTATCTTACACCAATCAGGATATTATAGCCATGATGTTTGATCACCTCACAATTACCAAACTGCTCCTTGATTATCTCTTTCAATTTTTGAGGATTCTTGGCAACAAACCAGGCTTTCCCTCCTTTCAAGAGATTTGTTTTTGCCGTTTCCACAAATATTTTCGCTATCCTGAAATCAGAGAAATAGGGTGGGTTTCCCACAAATACTTTGCATTTCCCGGGTGCAGTGAAACCTGAAGCGCTCAGGATTGTCTGGTAATTAGTGATGTTATTGTTCTGGCAATTATATTCAGTTGCCTTGATCGCACGTGTGTTTGAGTCCACAAAGTACACCATTTCCAGATTCCTGCGTACTGCCAGGGCAATACCTACAGAACCTATCCCGCAGCCCATATCAATCAGTGAATAACCATCTTCAATTTCCACTTTTTCCAGCAGAGCTTTTGCTCCTTCATCAAAACGATGATGAGCAAAGACCCCAGGATATGAACGATAAGCGATCCTGTGTCCATCATCATTTGAGAAAACAAAATCTGCACGATAATCCAAATATTCTACTTCAGTATTTTTCTTTTTACCAATTAAAACAAGTCCCTTTTCGTTAAGATTATCAATTGTTGCACCACCAAAGAGTTCCTGCATCTTTTCGGTGACCAGCTTCTCCTTCTTTTCCATCGCCAGCCAGAGTTTACCGTTTTTCTTCAGTGCCGCATGGCATTGCTGAACCAGGTCGAGAACGAATTCCTTCACAAGGTTTGCCTGAGTCTGCTGATAAAAGATAGCATCAAATTTACCATCAACATCCGCCTGGCAGATGACCTGCGGTTTAGTAACTTCATTATGCTTTAGATTATGCTCAATCTTGTCACTATGAAATTTGTCAATATTCTGGATTACGATTTCTGCTTCTGAGAAAAGATCAGAAGCTATCATTCCAATCACTCCTGTGCGGTTTTCCAGAATCAGAATACGTTTGGGCTCTTTAACCCCTGGCAGTTTTTTAATCAGTCTTTTTTCGGTTTCGTTTAGACCTGATCTTGAATATACTTCATATTTAAAGTCCAGAAACTTTTCCAGACGGTTATCCTTGAAATACTTGTTAATATATATTTTCATTTAACCTCAAACAAATTTTACAAATTCAGTGATTTCTCTGCGGGTTGGCAGCTCTTTAATTTCGTCAGGAAAGCCTAAGGGAGTTAGACAGGTTACATAGTCCTCTAATGGGATATCAAGCACTTCCTTAACTTCAACCCTATCCATATCAGTTATCCAGCAAGTACCTAAACCCTGACTGTGAGCTGCAAGCAGAAGATAAGTGGCAGCAATATCAGCATCCTGCTGAATACGTTTGGTTTCTGGAGTGCAACAAACAGCAATAGCCAATGGAGCTTCAATAAGCGGAGAAGTGGAATTACCCCGTACCTTTGCCAGTTGCTTTATCTTACAGCGATTATCTGTTATCACATAATAATATTTTTGCCTGTTCATACTCGTGGGAGAAAACCGGCAAAGTTCAAATACTTTATCAATCAATTCTTTTGGAGGCATCTCTGGCAGGTACTTTCTGATGCTGCGTCTATTCATCAGGTTTTCTCCAGCAGTTTTATATTCATTCATTCTGCTTTCAAATTTTTGAAATTCAATTATCCTTCCTTCCGGATCACGACAAAAGAAATGATAAATGTCATAATCAGGATTATATCGAGGAGCTTTTTCTGCTGTACAGGAGAATTTATCAAACATAGCATCTACTTCTCCCCTTGTATCGAAGAAGAAAGTAATAATTCCTTCTGTTTCAGATTCTTCCCGTTTGCAGAATCCCAGAAGTAAATTACCCATTTTGAAAATTCTGCATGCTCCCTGATCAAGCCAAAGGCTCATACCCACATCTTCAAGATAAAATTTGCTGACTTCATCAAGACGAGTAGTACGATAAAATATCAAACCAGACATCAATACCCCCTTTTTTAAACTGAATACTTGAATATTCATAATCCATAATTTGTCCAGTAAACTATTTCATTCAAATTTCCGAGTTATTTTCTTTGACACAAAATCAAGGATATACACTTTTAGATAAGTTTCAGAAGGAGGTAAAAATATGGCAGAAGAATTAGATGTTGGATGTACGCGACCAGAAAGCGACATTCCTGAAGAACCTCAAGAAGAGCAAAAACAACCTGTCACGAAAACAAAAAAGGAGGTTAACATGATCAAGGTTGGACAAAAAATGCCGGATTTCACGGCACCCGCATATCACAAGGGCAAATTTATCCAGGTAAAATTATCTGATTATCTGGGAAAATGGATAGTACTGTGTTTCTATCCCGGTGATTTCACATTCGTGTGAGCTACAGAAGTCTCAGCAGTTGCTGAGAAGTATCCTGAGTTCCAGAAACTCGGTGTGGAAGTATTTTCGGTTAGCGTTGACAGCATTTTTGTGCATAAAATGTGGAATGACAATGAACTTTCAAAAATGGTTGATGGCGGTATCCCCTACCCAATGATATCAGATGGTGGAGGTAAAATTGGTAACCTTTATGGTGTATATGATGAAAAAGGTGGAGTGGAAACCCGCGGTAGATTCCTGATTGATCCTGATGGAATTATCCAGGGATTTGAGGTACTCACTCCTCCAGTGGGTAGAAATGTATCAGAAACAATTCGCCAGATCCAGGCTTTTCAGTTAGTGCGTGAAAGTAAAGGCACTCAGGCAACACCTTCTGGCTGGAAACCCGGAAAAGAAACATTGAAACCAAGTCCCGACTTAGTTGGTAACGTCTGGAAAGTATGGACAACTTATAAAGCATTTGATGATTAATGTCATCTATAAGGAATTATACAAAGCCATCTCATTTGAGATGGCTTTTATTTTAAACAAAATAATATTAATGGCAATAAACAGATGTTATATTTTGTGACTATAAGTGATAAATATTGCCTGGAAGGCGCAGAGAACCCACTGGGGAGGTACAGGGAGGATATTATATGCAAGTGAGTGCAGTTAACTAATTTATTTGCAAAGGCTAATGATAGCCGAACCAGAAGTACCTGTGTTCAAAGATGAATCAATCAGTTACAAGATTAGAAATTATAAATATCAGTACAAACGATATATACTATATTAAGGCTTAATATCTGTTTTGATCAATGGGCATTATTTTAATTCAATTCTGAAAATAGCACCCTTATCTGAATTACTCACAGTTAATCTGCCACCCATATTTTTTTCTATTATATTTTTTGCGACAAATAATCCAACACCGGTTCCTTTTTCCTTTTTTGTAGTAAAATATGGTTCAAATATTTTAGTTAACTGATCTGATTCTATTCCCCCTGCTCGATCTTCCACAGTAAGAACTGATTTATTATTTTCCATAAACAATTTGATCTTAACACTCCTGTCGGTTTCAGGGATGCTTCTGGCTTTAATAACTTCTCTGGCATTATTGATGATATTGATAAAAGCTTGAGAATATTCGTTGGGATAACCGGTAGCCGTGCAATCTTCCTTCATATCCAGTTCAATTTTTATCCTATCTGCTTCAAAACTGAACTCAACAAACCCGATAGATTTTTCTACCAGGGTTTGCAGATCAAATATCTGCATTTGCTTTCCAGGCAGGAAATATTCTCTGAAATCATCAATGGTTCTTGCCAGAAAACTAATAAGTTCAATGCTCAGATTCACCTTGTTATCGATTTTTTGGGGTGTGAGTTCATCAAAGTCATAAGCATCTTTGATTGTCTGAATTATCATACTAAGAGAATTCAAGGGTTGTTTCCACTGGTTTGCAATATTGCTTATCATCTCACCCGTGAGAATTTGCTGAGATTGCGAAATGAGTGAAGAATCTTTATCCATCATCATTTTCACAGTATTGGCTACCTGCTGCTCCAAGTTATTCTTCAATCTCCTGAGTTCTTTATTAGATACTCTTAATTTTTCTTCTATCTGATAACGTGCAATGGCATAACAAATAGCCTGCACCATAGTGTTTCCATCAAATTGCCCTTTAACAAGGTAATCCTGAGCGCCTTCATTAATAGCCTGCATGCCAGTTTCCTGATCATCCAAACCTGTCACAATCAGGACAGGCAGGTCAATTTTAAAATCTTTATAGGCACGGTAAGTATCTATACCTTTGCTCGAGATTAGTCCCAGATCCATTATTACGATGGAAAAAACCTGATTTTCAAAAATTCCCCTGGCTTCCTCCAGAGAATGAACTGATGTGAGATCATAATAAAAATTTTCAACATCGCTAAGATATGCGTCAAGCAGCTCAATATCAGCGATATCGTCTTCTATAAGAAGTATTTTCACCTTTGCTTGTAAATAACTATCCATTGTTCTTATACTTTTGTAGGCAATTTAACCACAGTAAACCAGAAGTTTTCCACAGTTTGAACTACCTTTTGGAATTCATCGAGACCTACAGGTTTTTTTACATAACAATTTGCTCCGCTGGTGTAAGTTCCTACAATATCCTTATCAGCATCAGATGTAGTAAGAATTACAACGGGAATCCGTTTCAATACTGGATCATTTTTGATTTCCTGCAAAGTAACTCTTCCATCTTTGCGGGGCATATTTAGATCAAGAAATATCAGATCAGGAGAAGGAACATTCTCATACTTTCCTTCCTTGCGAAGATATTCCATACACTCGACCCCATCTTTTACAAAATTAATATTAAGTTTGATCTTCGACAAATCAAGTACTTCAAGTGTTAAATCAATATCTCCCTGATCATCATCCACCAGTAATATCTCAATCATAGTAGCATTAATCATTTTTCTTCCTTATCTTTTTTTCTTTATAGAATTTTATATAATTAATCATTTTTTTGTAAAGATATTTCTATTGATTCCCCAGATTTTTGCTCAAAGTAAAATAAAAAGTAGTTCCAACATCAGGTTCTGATTCAAACCAGATCGCCCCTCCGTGTCGTTCCACTATCTTCTTACAGATCGCTAATCCTATACCAGTACCTGCATATTTCTCCAGATCATGCAATCTCTGGAAAATCACAAATATCTTATCCTTATATTCCTGTTCAATTCCAATCCCATTATCACGTATGCTAAAGAGCCAGTAATCAGCCATTTCCTTGCTGTTTATTAAAATTTCCGGCACTTTCTCACTTGTAAATTCCAAGGCATTCGCCAGTAAATTTTGCCATAACTGTCCCATTTGCATTTTATCAGCTATCAATGTGGGTAATTGGTTAATATTAACAATAGCCTTCTTTTCTTCGATTATTACACTCAAATTATCAACAACATTATTTAGTGTTTCATCAAAACTAACTGATTCAAAGGGTTTCTCTCTTGATCCAACCCGGGAGAACTGCAATAAATCAGATATTAACTGCTGCATTCTTTTTGCACCAGTCGTAATATAGTACATATATTTAAGACCGCGTTCGTCCAGATTATCAGAATAACGCTTTTCCAGGAGTTCAGTGAAACTGGATATCTTCCGTAAAGGCTCCTGCAAATCATGAGATGCCACATAAGCAAAGGCTTCAAGTTCCTGATTAGATTTTCGCAGGTTCTTTTCAATTTTTTTTAGATTGCTGATATCAAGTCCCATACCTATCAGAAAGGTTTCTCCTTTGATTGCAAATTTCCTGCCAGTAAAGAGGTATGGTATTTCTTCACTTGATTTGGTAAGAAGGTCAGCTTCCACTTCGCTTTCTCCAAATTTGAAGACTTCTTCCATCGCATGTGCTACTCTTTCTTTATCATTGTCATTAAAGAAGTCTAAAGCTACCATTTCTTTCATTTCCTGATCATTATATCCTGTAATCTGTTTAAACATCTTATTCCATCTGACATAATTACCTTTCATATTAATTTGATAATATATTCCTGGTAAGCTGTCAATAGTAGATTCAAACATCTCTTTCTCATCAATTATTTCCTGCTCGGTTGCTTTGATATCAGTGATGTCCATTGCCATCTCGAATTTGACCATCTTGCCATTTGACCATAAAATGCCCTTGTCAAAACAGCGAAACCATCTGTGAGTTTTTTCATTATAAAATTCCCAGGTATAGGATTCGCCTGGTTTATCTTCTAAAATAATTTTGTTTGTACAAAATGGACAAGGTGTATCTCTCCCCTGAAGAACATCATAACACTTCCTGGAAAAATTGTCCTTACCAAAAAGTCTTTCAAAGGCATCATTTGCATATAGTAGATCATAAGTATCTGGATCCGCTACATAAATCAGACCATCCAGCCCATTGAACATAGATGTGAGTTGTTTCTGCTGCTCTCTCATTATGCGCTCTGCCTGCTTCAAATCTGTAATATCAACAAATGTTACCAGCATGTCATTATCAATCAGTACTCCCCCCATAATAATATCAAGAGTTTCACCATTTTTGCAGTTAACATGATAAACTTCAGATTGAATATCTGTACCATTTATTGCTGCCCTTTCTACTGTTTTACTCCAATTATTAACAACCCATTTACGGTAGCTCTCATCTGGAAATGCTAATTGCCTCCACTCATTAATTGTCGGCAAATCTTCTTTAGTGTAACCTAATAGACTTTTAAATGTCTTGTTTATATACTTGATCTCTCCTGTATTCTGATCAACATTACAAAGCGGGATGGGTACAAGTTCCACGAAACGGCTGAATTTAGCTTCTGTTTTTCGTCGGGCTTCTTGTAATTTTATTCGCTCTGATATATCTCTGAATATGCCAATTAAAACCTGCCGATCATTTATTTGGATTTTAATAACTAAGGTTTCAACTGGAATAATTATACCTCTGGCGTCTATTATTTCGGCTTCTTGCGGTTTATGTGAACCAGTAATGGCAATTTCTTTGAACATTTCGGTAATTTGTTTTCTTTTTTCCACTGGATAAAGTTCTGATTTATGCATTCCGACTAATTCCGAAGATGATCTTTTTGTTAATTTTTCCGCTGCTTCATTAACCTCTATCAATATTCCAGTAGCTGGGTCAGCAAGAAAAATGGCATCTGGTTCTGAGTCAAAAAGGGTTCTGAATTTTTCTTCACTTTCTTTCATTGCCATTAGGTTACTTGTCCTTTCGGAAAGTATTATTGAAAACTGGATCAGCATATAAGCCATAAGCACCATGAATGCTATTAATCTAAGTACATGCCAGAACCACCAACTATCAGCCCAGGCAAGTGAATAAGAAAATAAAAATCCTGCACAAGCAGTTAAAAGAGCCAGAAAACTTAGAAGTAAAAGACCTAAATTTTTGTATCTCAGATAATCGATATATACCCTGATACTACTTATCAAAAACAAAATTCCGGCAATTATATTCATGGCATTTGCCATAGAAGTAAATCCAGTTTCATGATCTATAAGTCCCTCATGCTCTTGTTCCATAAACATCTGAGGTAATGCATCATGAGAGTTTTTGATCAATAATCCCAACACAACGATAATAGTAATCAGCAGAATTTTCAGCACGATTTTCTTATTTAGAGATTTTCCTGACCAGTTGAATACGACCAGAAAAAAGAAAAATCCCCCACTCAGTAATGAAAGATTATGAGTTAACACAAATCCATGCCCGGTACTTAAAAGTGAATGGAATAAATCCCAGCAACCCATTACCAGAAATCCTAATGAGATCACTTCATATCTTGGTTCCTTAATTACCACTAAAAACCTAATTGACATAAATCCCATTAATATTGCCGCTAAAGCTCCCATAGCTTCAATTGTGGAATGTATAGGAAAATCTTCATGGATAAAATGTTTCCAAAATAAATGAGGATTGATCACATTGAGTATTGAAAGTACAATCAATGCTCCCATTAATATATGAATTACAGTTTGCATCCACTTTTCACTATTCTTAATAATATTTTCATTATCCATTATTTCGTCCTTAGTTCTTGATTCCTAATTTCTTACTAATAGTAAAATAGAATTTTGTCCCTTTTCCCGGCTCAGATTCCAGCCAGATCTTACCACCATGCCTCTCTACTATTTTTTTGCATACTGCAAGCCCTATTCCTGTCCCTGGAAATTCTTCTCTACTGTGAAGTCTTTGAAATATGATAAAGATTTTATCATGCAATTCTGGACTAATGCCAATACCATTATCCTCAATACTAAAAAGCCAGTCCTGCTTACGTTCTTGAACAGCAATTTTTATCTCAGGAATCCTATCTTTACAGAATTTCAATGCATTACCAATTAAATTTTGTATCAGACTTATCATTTGACTCTCATCAGCGACTATTTCCGGTAAATTATTTACAATAATATTTCCACTTTTTTCTCTGATCAGCATGCTTAAACTTTCAAGCACCTGATGCATAACTTCGCTCATATCAACTGTATCAAATTCTTTTCCTCGCGTACTCACGCGGGAAACCTTTAGAAGTCCATTGATCAATTTCTGCATTCTGGAAGCACCATCTATAACATAGTGCATATACTTCAAACCACGCTCATCAAGTAATTCTGTATAGCGCTGCTCTAATAATCCCGTGAAACTTGCTATCTTGCGCAATGGCTCCTGCAGATCATGTGATGCCACGTAGGCAAAATTCTCCAGGTCTTTATTAGATCGCTCCAATTCTTTCATTATATCCTGCAACTTCTTCTCTGTTTCCTTAAGTTCGCTTATATCGATCCCTGTCCCTACAAGATAAATTTCCCCATCAATTTCTATCCGGTAACCAGTAAAGTAAAAGGGAACATGTTTTCCTGATTTGGTAATGAAATTGCCTTCCACCTTCGATTCTCCCTCGCTGAATGCCTTACTAATTGCATTGCCAACTTCTTTATGCTCTTCTTTTGAAAATAGACTCAAGGCATTGATTTCAAACATTTCTTCATCAGTATATCCGGTAATCCTGATGAAATTCCTGTTCCAGCGAATAAATTTACCGGTACTGTCTAACATGTAAAATACCCCAGGTAATGAATTTACAGCTGTTTCTGTAAACTCCTTTTCTTCTTTTAAACGCTTCTCTGTTTCTTTGATCTCTGTTATATCAATTGCTGCGGAATAAAGGACATCTCCTACTAGTACTGAAGTCCAGTTCATCCATCGGTAGCTGCCATCTTTGCATTTGTAACGGTTTGAGAAATTGATTGTTTTAGCACCTTTTGATAATTTCTCTACTTCACGTAGAGTTAATTCACAGTCATCTGGATGGGTAAAATCCAAAAATGGAGTTGCCAGGATTTCTTCTGCAGTATAGCCAAGTAGTTTTTCCCAGGCTGGATTAATCCTTTTAAAAAATCCATCTACCCCTGCAATACATAATAAGCTAAGAGTATTATTAAAGAAACTATCAACCTGGCTTTGTGCCTTTCTCAAATCAGTGAGATCGTGTACAACTGCCATCAGGTGATTTCTTCCCTTAAAATTTATGCTTTTACCGGTTATTGAAGAATTCAGCAGATTACCATTTTTTGCTATATCAATTGTTTCTCCCTTAAATAATTTCCCCTCACTTACGCTTCTCAAAAAATCCTGAAATACTTCAATATAATCAGGATGAACCAGATCGAAGGGTGACATCTTTAATAGCTCTTCCCTGCTGTAACCATAGATGCTTGTGGCTGCCTGATTAACTTCTACAAATTCTCCTTTCATATTACAGATAAATATGGCATCAGTTACTGATTCAAAAATGCTGCGATATTTCTCCTCTCCTTCACGTAATTTTTCATTAGCTGACTTTAATTCCTTTGTCTGCTGATTAACCATTTCTTCCAGGTTTTTACGATGATATTCCAGTTCCTCCTGTACTTCTTCTAATTCTGTTACATCAATTGATGTTCCTGTTATGCGATAGATCCGATTGTTGACGTCCCGAAGTGGTGTAAGAGTGGTCAACCACCAGAGGTTTTTCCCGGGTACAGGAATCATTTCTTCATAACTCACACTCTCTCCTGCATCCAGGCAACTCTGATAATGTGCTTTTATCCCTTCTATAACTTCTACTGGGATCATATCATTCAGATCATCAGGAGTTTTTCCTATTATATCTGCAGACCGTAATCCTGATACCGTTTCATGGGTAGGATTTAAACTCCTATAGACAAATTTGCCATCAGGAGTTACGTCCATCACAAATATTGATGTGGATGTTCCTGTATAAATACTCTCAAGAAATTTGCCCTGTTCTTCAATACTTTCCTGTATTTTCTTCAATCCGCTAATATTCCTCGCTACGGACTGGGCAAATATCACATTCCCCTCTTCATCCCCTACAGGATGAATATTCATACTATACCATTGATCTTCTCCATTTACTAATGTTTTACTTTCTACACTTATCACTTTATTTTTATCGATTACTTTTCTAATTGTAGATAATTGCTTATCTGCTATTTCCTTCGGAAAATATTCTGATATTTTCCTGCCAATAAAATCTTCTGGCTTCCCTCCCATTTGTCTGGCTGCTGCTTGATTTATGAACAGGTATTCCCCCTCTCTATTCATCGTAAAAATGTGATCTATTGATGTTTCCACCAGATTTTTATACCTATGCTCACTTAATATCAGTTTCCTGGCATTTTCTGTCTGATTATCGATTGCAGTTTTCAGTTGCAGATTCTTTTGACCCATATTCACAAGCATATTCACCAACGAACGGCAAAAGCTCATTACTCTCTTTACCTGATCATGACTAAAAACTGGTATCTGCTGATATGCCTTTATGTATTCCTCTTCATCAAAACCATATTGCTTTGCCTGATTTCTAAAATATTCTTCCCCAGGTACATCATCATCATAAAAAAACTGACCAAAAAATAGTGATGCCACATGCTCATCATCTATTAACAGCGGAATTGCAGCATCTACTAATCCATTAAGGCATTTATAATCCACATAACTCTCAGTATTAAGATGCTGCTGAATAATTTGATCACTCTCATGACAATTTTTCAGGCTGTCTATATTTACCCGATGAAATTTCTCGCAGATGGGCTGCCAACGACTTTTTATAACGATTTCACCATCAGTTTGTATTATTCCAATGGGAAAGCCGGTTGCCTCTAAAAAATCATATAGTATTTCTTTTACTTGCTTTAGATCAATAACATCATTTAGTCTTTTGGCCATTTACACCTCCATTGATTCTTCTCTAACCATTCCTGGCTAATTCCCTGTTCTATAATTCCTGCTTTATGATTGTCACTCCATCCCGCAATTCTTTTATTTTGAACTCTCTTCCTATTACCAGAGTATAGTGACGTTCCAGTCCAGCATACTTCTTCTTTAGTTCTGCTGTCCTTTCTTTCACTACGATTCCTGTTCATCTCGATATATGAATCCCAATGTCTCAAAATCATTTACCAGAACGAGACCATAATTGAAGGTCTCAACAAATTGCATATATTCGTTCACTACTTTACAATCTACAATATAATCTTCTAAACCAAGGATTTTTGCAAGCTTCTTCAATATCTCTATCTTTTCATTTTTGAACAGGTAATTTCACAATTGTAAACCAAAAACTTTCTATCATACTAACTACTTTCTGCAATTGATCCAAACCTACTGGCTTTGTTATATAACAATTAGCTCCAACGGTGTAAGTTTTCACAATATCTTCAGCTGCTTCTGAAGTTGTTAATATCACAACTGGTATCATCCTGAGATCTGAATCACTTTTTATCTCCTCTAATGTCTCTCTACCATCCTTACGTGGCATATTCAAATCAAGTAGTATGAGATCAGGTTTTAGGGCATCTGAGTATTCTCCTCTATTATGCAAATAATCCATACATTCTTCTCCATCATGAACTTCTGAAATCCTCAGTATAAATTTCGAAGTAGATAATGCTTCCCTCGTCAATTCGATATCTCCCGTATCATCATCTACTATTAATATATCAATCAGGGCTGGATCATTATACATTCGTACTCCCTGTCTTTTCTTCTGTAATTGACTCCGTGAATCTTAACACAACATTCTTTCAAACTATTCATAAGAACTCCCTCACAAAGATTCTTAGTCATTGATAATATCCACTTTTGAAGATAAGGTGTCAATAAATATTTAGTATTTAAAAAATCACTTTACAATATTATCTTAATAGCTCATTTATTCATCAAAATATTGTTTCAGGAGGTTGTTATATATGATATTGCTTATTAACTGCGTTATAAGTGCATTGCTGGTTTCCTTACTTTTGTGGCTGGATCGCTATGAAAAGGAAAACATCGTTACTTTAATGAAAATCTTCTGCTTCACTATTTTTGCCACAAGCATTTATGCAATGGCAGTTTCATGGCTGATCACCAGCTTCTCTTTTACTAATATTGTGATTGTGGGACCTATCCTGGAAGAAACCTTTAAATTTCTCATATTCATTTTAGTATTATATAAATTTAAAAACGAAGTTAATGAGTCCTTTGACGTAATTGTCTATATGGGAGTAATTGCCTTAGGTTTCGCTTTTTATGAGAATATCACCTATTATGTGATTGCCACCTGGCAAAGTATGATGATTTCTACCCTTACTATGGATTTACGGTTTTATAATGCCTCATTGTATTCCATTTTTCTGGCGCGTCTACTGCCCGGACATCTGCTCTTTGATATGGTCGCAATTTCCATATTTGGTCTGTCTTTTCAAAAAGGGAAGAAATCTCTCAGGCTTTTCTTTGCCTGGCTTGTCGCTATTTTTTTACATGGATTCTGGAATTTCTCGGTCAGGTTTAGCTCAATATTTACATTATATGGTATTCTACTTATCACCGCTGCTATTTTTTCAGTTATCAAATTGCTCAATATCTCAAGATTCCGGATTGAACCAGAATTCGGGGATGAATCTCTCATACCTGATAATAGTATCTATGACTGGTCATACTACTTGCTCGTATTCATTTTTGTGATCATCTGTGGTTCTCTTTCTCTTTTGATCACCTATTCCTTTGAATCGATCCTTTTAGCAAGTCCCTTATTTAAATAAGAGTCCCTTTTCAAAGGATTCATACACATCTCCTTATAACTTACTATATTATAATTGCTTAACCATCAAAGTGTGCTTCTGGCAAAACAACTTAGCACTATCTAACAAAAAAATGTCACTATGTGCTTTGTTGTTCCAGAGGATATTCTGCAAAAGGGTTGTATAGGATATATTTGGAAGTGATATCTAATTAAAATAAATGGCAAGATAAGTAGGACCTGCACTGCTAACGGTACTCCGGAAGTGGGGCGAGAACTACGTGCAGTTATCAGCAGCAATCCATTTTTACTTCAGCAATTTTAATTTTAGAGATGGGTTGATAATAATTGTTATCTGCGCCCCACCTGGAAATACCCGGCGGTGCACATCTAACTTTAATTTATATCTCCCAGATATATTTTACTGTTATGATCTTTATCTTTCATCAGGATTTTTCTCAATTTTCTGGGATATAGTCTATATTCCATGAGCCGTGATAATTCCAGCCACACAACTCCAATCTGC
>Ga0307991_1002081_pt1 | contig 13677 bp, 9 predicted proteins | sample EllFjometagen131_FD_203146 | JGI IMG/M metagenome (GOLD analysis project Ga0307991, IMG submission 203146) | Marine microbial communities from Ellis Fjord, Antarctic Ocean - #131 | ecosystem: Environmental > Aquatic > Marine > Unclassified | place: Southern Ocean | collected 2014-10-08
TCAACGTACGAAAAGTACGCCTCATGATTACAAAATTTGCACGCCTTGAATTTGAACTTTTTACGAAACCGTCTAAATCAGACTTTTTACGAGTTCATCAAAGTTGAATCCGTCTTAAACCCAGAGACAATTTTGTTTATTAAAATAATATATTAATTTAATTGATAAAACTATCCGGTTTCTCAAAAAAAAATATTTAGCATTAGCAGATACAATTTTATCCAGAGAGAGTAAGCTCATGTTGTTACCAACTTCGAGAGAGATGATCTTGTTGGGACTTTGAATGTTTTTAAGATATTAGATTATTTTCCTAAATGCAACCCCTTTTTAAGAGGTGTTTATTGATTCGCCTTAAAAAAGAAGCTTGTGGAACTTTATGGGAAACTCGGAATCATCAGAGAGTTAAAACAACCAACCTCATATCTTATGCTTGCATAGATGATAGGGGAAGCGAAATAGAACAAAGCATGGGAAGGCTATAGGGAAAATACATTTATATTGATTTCTTTCTTAGTATAAGTTATCTAAAATAATTGCTGAGTCTACCGAAAATAGAAACCAAAATCATGAAAATAGAAGTCAGAGTAACGGCACTGGAAGAACAAATTTATAAATTGGATAAAAAGGGTTTGTCCCATGGAAAATAATGGACTTGATAGAAACGAAATTCGTGCTTCAATATTTGAGATGGTTAATCGTATGTCCGATGAGGAGATGCTTGCACTTTCAAAAGAATTGAAAGAACGACGACACAGAGAACGAAGGAAGTATAATAGAATAGATTTCTTTACGATAATAGATTACTCTGCAGGGGATCAATATTATCGAGATTTTATTCAAGACATGAGCAATAGTGGTGTTTTCATCAAAACTTCTCATAAATTTTCAGTGGGTCAAATTGTTCGAATGATTTTCATGTCCCGGGATTACCAGAAACCTTTTAAGATCACCGGGGAAATTGTTCGTGTTAGCCCTGATGGTGTCGGCGTAAAATTTAAAATAGAAAGCCAGGTACAAGAAGAGGCCATAAAAAGCCTTATAGACATAATCTGACAATTGTAACATCTCAATAGGTTCTGGTGTATTAAATGGTGATATCGAGCCGGCCCCATAATTTATTGAAATGTTACAGAATTTGTGTTTTGTTTTCCCTCCTTTTCTTTAATTAACGCAATTTCCACACGACGGTTCGCCTCCCGGTTTTTCAGTGAGCTATTTTCAAACAAAGGGCGATATTCTGAGAACCCTTGGATTGAAACTCGGTGGGGAGAAACGCCGTTGTCGATCAGGAATTTGGCGACGGTGATAGCACGGGCTGAGGACAGCTCGAGGTTAGAGGGGTATTTTTCTGTACGAATGGGAGTATTATCCGTATGTCCTGAGACCACAACCTGATACCCCTGTTTTGAAGAGATGAAATTAGCAATCCGAGCGAAAATAGTTTGGTATGGTTTCAACAAGTTCGCCTCGCCGACATTAAAAGTTATGCGTTCGCCCAGAACAAAGACAAGACGATGCTGATTACTTCGAACGGAAAATACGTCTTTATCCACATTGCTCATCGTGTTAAGAATGTCCAGGCGGAGTTGATTTATTGTATTGTCTATCTTTTTGCTTTGGTTATGGACCGGCACAACCGGCGCCTGGGTAAGGTCAGGTTCGTCAAAGGTTTTCATGTTTGAAGTTTGCTGAAAGTCAGGTGGGGTTTCGGTCTGAACAGGGCATTTGTTTTCCGGAGGATTGTTCGAAGCAAACAATGATCCTTTGATTTGTTGCGAATACAGAAAGATGAAAAATATCAGAAGAAGGGTCATAAGGTCTACCATGGTCCAAAGCGGTATTTCCTCTTCCATGGTTTTCTGAGCGGCCAGTTTCTTCTTTAGTTGGATTCTCTTTCTCTCGGAGAATTCAAGCCGATTTTTGAGTTCTTTGAGGTCGAGCTTAAGCATTTTGTTTTCTCGTTATCAGTTTTTTCAGTGGAGTCAGAGAAGCCTGCTGTTTTGTGTGATCCATACCTTCCAACACATCCTCATGCGTGCCGTTGTAATTTTTTATATAAGAGTTCAAGCGGTATGCAACGGCCTTGGAATTTTTATCATTGGAAATATCTATCACCCCTTCCAGGATAATATAAAGCACCATTGATTCGGCCTTGAACAAAACTGAGCATTTTGCAAAGGTCTCTGTGCTTAATCACCTGTAAGCCCGAGCCGCGCCAGAGGTGTTAAGAACAATTCGTCGCTAAATTATCCTATTGATTTATTTAGTTATAATTTAATTCGGCTCGGGCTAACGCGTGCTAAAGCCCTTAAAACAGTCAGTCGGTTTCCAAGAGAAACACGCCGTGGTTACGCTCCACCGAAATCAAATGCATTTACTCTGAAAAGTCTAACCGGTTTTGTTGACACGATGCCCATATTAAAGTACATGTATATGTATAGTCGCTGAGGGGGGCACAACATACAAAACCTAAGATGAGCGTTTCAAATTTTAAAAGGGGTCAACCATCTTTTATTCTGGATGAATTAAATGGATTTATATTTTTAAAATTTGAAACCCTTCGGGATTGCCGATCTTTATCCGCCTCAGGCGGGTTACCGCATCTACTGCGTCAGATACCGTTCCGCATAGTTCACTATAGCGGAACAGCATCTTCCCCCGCAGGGCGGGATTTCGCTACACTCAACTTGCTTATCTGCTGCAATCGCGCCAGAGGCGGACAAGCCTCGACAATCGCTCAACTTAGGAAAAGATAACCATAACCGTTTTGAAAAGGTCTCTATAAGGGACTGCTTGAATCTATCGAGATTAGATTTGATAGAGTAATATTGAAATCGGAGACATAACACCCATGAAACTTTCATCTTTAACTGCTATTTCTCCTGTTGACGGCCGTTATCGCAAAGTTACCGAGAAGCTCGCCGATTATTTTTCCGAAGGGGCGTTGATAAAATATCGGGTGATGGTGGAGGTGGAATATTTTATTGCATTATGCAATTTGCAACTTCCTCAATTGGCGGATATTAAAAAGAATATATTTGAAGCACTGAGAAGTATTTATAAGGAGTTTTCCAATGATGACGCTCGTAGAGTAAAAGAAATCGAGGCGGTTACCAATCATGACGTCAAGGCAGTTGAATATTTTCTCAAGGAAAAATTTGATAAGCTGGGGTTGTATCATTTCAAGGAGTTTATCCATTTTGGCTTAACTTCCCAGGATATTAACAACACCGCTATGCCCAGCTCATTAAAAGATGCATGGGTCGATGTTTTGCAACCTGTTTTAGATGAGATTGTTGACAAGTTGAATGAACAAGCCAATCAATGGAAAGAGGTCCCCATGCTGGCAAGAACCCACGGTCAGCCGGCATCTCCCACCAGCCTGGGCAAAGAAATTTATGTGTTTGTGGAGCGGCTAAAAAAGCAGAAAGACCTTTTGGAAACCATCCCGTTTTCCGCCAAATTCGGCGGGGCAACCGGTAATTTCAATGCACATTATGTGGCGTATCCTGAAGTCGATTGGACAGGGTTCGCAGATTATCTGATAAACCAGGTGCTAGGACTTGATCGATCAAAGGTGACTACCCAGATCGAACATTACGATAATCTGGCAGCATTTTGTGATAACCTTAAACGGATCAATACCATTCTCATTGATCTGAACAGGGATATCTGGCTGTACATCTCCATGAATTATTTCAAACAAAAGATAAAGGACAGAGAAGTAGGATCTTCGGCCATGCCGCATAAAGTCAATCCCATCGATTTTGAGAATTCAGAAGGCAACCTGGGGGTGGCCAATGCGGTTTTTGAACATCTTTCCGCCAAGCTGCCCGTTTCCAGACTTCAGAGGGATCTGACCGATTCCACGGTTACCAGAAATATCGGGGTGCCGCTTGCCCATACGCTCATTGCTTTTAAATCCCTTTTAAAAGGACTGGACAAATTGATTTTAAATTCCGATGTCATTCATGCCGATCTGCAGGATAATTGGGCGGTGGTCAGTGAAGCCATCCAGACCGTTTTGCGCAGGGAAGGGTATCCGGAACCCTATGAAGCCCTTAAGGAATTAACGCGGACCCATTTGCGCATTGACCAAAAGGCGATAGTTCAATTTATAGAAAACCTGTCTGTTGATCAAACCGTTAAAGAAGAATTAAAAAAAATCACTCCTCAAAATTATACGGGCATCCATGAATTCTAAAACGGCATTTGTAATTTAAACTTCCCAAAAATTCTACAATCTATTGATATTATATTATAAATTTAGTGAAAATCTTTGACCCCATCAATACCCCCCTTACGGGAACCAACCTCATTGAAGCAAGTGCGGGTACCGGCAAGACCTATGCAATTGCCGGAATCTATTTAAGGCTGGTTCTCGAAGAACACCTTACCACCGATCAGATTTTGGTCGTAACCTTTACCCAGGCTGCCACCCAAGAGCTTAAAGACCGGATCCGCAATACGCTTTTGAAGGCGAAATCCGCACTTTCAAAGGGATCGAGCGGCGATGATCTGATTAACCGGCTTGTTAAAAACCATGAGAATACGGCTCTGGCCGTTCGGTTGATTCAGGACGCCCTTATTGATTTTGACAATGCCGCTATTTTTACCATACACGGGTTTTGCCACAGGGTGCTGAATGAGCATGCGTTTGAAACCCAAAGTTTATTCGACACGGAGCTGGTTACCGATCAGACCGATATGGCCAGAGAAATCGTTGATGATTTCTGGAGAAACCATTTTTACAATATGCCTCGGGAATTTATAAGCTATACCAGCAAAAAGATATCCGGTCCGGAATATTTTTTTGCGCTTTTGGCAAAAAAAAATGCCCCGGATATGAGGATTATTCCGGAACTCGAATTCCCTGACTTAGAGAGTCTTGATGAGTTTAGAAATATTTTCAAAAAGCTTAAAATCGCCTGGCGCATGTCAAAGGAACAGGTCATACCGTTATTAAAAAATCCGGGTTTAAGCGGCACGATATACGGAAGCACCAAGACAGAAACAAAGCACACAGGGTTTTCCAAAAGAGACCTAAAGATTTTGTCCATGACTCGAACCATGGATAGATTCGTTGATTCAAAATCAATGGGGTTTCCGGTGTTTAAAGATTTTGAGAAATTTACTGCAACCAAACTCGCAGCGTCCACCAGAAAAAATCATATTCCGCCGTTTCACGATGTTTTTAATATATGTGAGGAACTCTATGAAAAAGGGATTTCCCTTGAAGCGGAAATGGAACGTCGTCTTTTATATTTGAAAACCTTGTTTTTCAGCTATGCCGGGGAACAACTTCCTGCCAGAAAAGAGAAGCGCAACATACAATTTTTTGACGATCTTTTGATAAGAATAAAAAAAGCACTCGAAGATACCGGCGGGAATGAGTTGGCATCAGCCATTCGCCGGCAATACAAAGCAGCCCTTGTGGATGAATTTCAGGATACCGATTCTGTTCAGTATGAAATATTTCGCCGGCTCTTTGATTCGAAACACAGTGTTCTGTTTATGATCGGCGATCCCAAGCAGGCCATATACGGTTTCAGGGGAGCTGATATTTTTTCGTACCTGACGGCTGCCGGCAATGCGGACTCAAAATATACTTTGATACAAAACTGGCGGTCAACGGCCGGTTTAATTAGAGCCGTAAATACCATATTCTCAAATGTGCCGTCACCGTTTGTTTTTGAGCAGATCGGGTTTGAAAAAGGAATCCCCGGTGAAGAAATCCAATCCATGGATGATAAATTTTCTCCCCCTCTTAAATTGTGGTATTGGGAATCGGACAAAAACACAGACACGCCCAAACTTCTGAACAAAACCCAAGCCGTGCCGTTGATTGTAGGGGCGGTTACGGACGAAATTTCCCGCCTGATTTCTCCGGGTCCAACGAGTCGGTCCCATGATGAATCCGATGGGATTAACGCCGGGGATATCGCTGTTCTGGTTCGGACGAACCGGCAGGCTCAGATAATCAAAAAAAGTCTGTTATTAAAACGAATCCCCTCGGTTCTCTATGATACCGGGAACATTTTTCATACCCGCGAAGCCCGGGACATGGAAAGGATCCTTTCGAGCATTTCCGAATCCGCCAGTGACCGGCGGTTCAAAACAGCTCTTGTAACCGATATACTGGGTGTTTCCGGACACAAAATCGATTCCGCAGATAGTGATCCTTTTTGGTGGGAAACCCGGGCCAGCAACTTCAGGGAGTATTTCCGGCTATGGAACCGATACGGTTTTATCAGAATGTTTCGGAACTTCATGTCAAAAGAGAAAATCAGAGAACGGCTTTTGGCATTTCCGGACGGGGAAAGAAGACTGACCAATCTTCTTCATCTGGCCGAAATACTCCACCAGGAGTCGGTTGAAAAACAAACCGGGATCACCGGGTTAATTAAGTGGCTGTCTGAACAGATCAACACGCCTATTACGGAATCCGAGATTCACCAGCTTCGTCTTGAAAGCGATGAACATGCCGTAAAAATTATAACACTGCACAAAAGCAAAGGGCTGGAATTTCCGGTGGTGTTCTGCCCCTTTTCATGGGGAGGATCCCTCATCAAAGACTCGGAGATCGCATTCCATGATCATGATACTATGGAACTGACACTGGATCTGGGTTCCAGTGAAAAAAATATTCATCTTGCTCTTGCTCAGAATGAACTCCTGGCAGAGAACATGCGGCTGCTTTACGTGGCGGTAACCCGCGCCATAAAAAGGTGCTACCTGGTATGGGGACGATTCAACACCGCGGATACTTCTGCTATGGCCTACCTGTTTCACTATGGGCCAACACCCGGGGATGACATTAAAATGGAGGATCCGGTTTCTTCTTTAAAGGCAAGGGTTTCAGAGAAAAAAGATGAGGAATTATTAGAAGATTTAAAACAGCTGGCGGACAAATCCAAAGGAACCATAGAACTTGTTCGGTTGCCTCCGGTTAAGGGTGTGGAATACGAATCTCCCGAAGATGAAAAACAAGAACTTTCTTCCCGGCAATTTTCCGGGAAAATAGACACCTCTTGGAAAATTTCAAGTTATTCATCCATGGTATCGCAGCGGGTCCCGGAAGAAGCCGCGCCCGATCGTGATGTATCCTATGATCCTTATGGTTATACTACGGAGAGCGGTCTTGATCGTATTGAAAGCACTGACATTTTCTCCTTTCCAAAAGGCGCAAAAGCCGGGATTTTTTTTCATGATATTTTTGAGCATTTCGATTTTACAGCGTCAGATTACGGATATAAAGAGGCACTGGTAACCAACAAATTAACGGCATACGGGTTCGATCCAAAATGGCGGGATGCGGTATGCCACATGATTACCAGGGTCCTATCCATACCGCTTGAAATAAGAACAGAGGCTTTGACGCTTTCTTCGGTTCAATGCAAGAACCGGATCAATGAGATGGAGTTTTATTACCCGTTGAATCCCTTTACCCCACAACAACTGGAAAAAATATTTTCCGATCATGGAACAATTCAAGTTCCCGGCAATTTTCCGGACCGGATTGGAAAGCTGACCTTTCCTTTTGCAAAAGGGTTTATGAAAGGATATATCGATATGGTCTTTTATGAAAAGGGGCGTTACTACCTGGTAGACTGGAAGTCGAATCTATTGGGAACCCGCGTGGAGGACTATTCCAAAGATGCGTTGAACACGGTGATGAGTAATGATTTTTATATCCTTCAGTATCATCTGTATACCCTTGCACTTTATCAGTATCTTCGGGTCCGGCTGCCGGGTTTTGATTATGAAAAAGATTTTGGAGGTGTATTTTACATTTTTATAAGAGGGGTGGATCCTGATCATGGACCGGAATTCGGAATTTACAAAGATTATCCCAGCCCGGATCTTATTCATGCACTGGCCAGAGCGCTTATTCCGGGATGAGTCCTTAGAAAAAAATCCCCTTTTATGCTTTTTTTATCAAAAAATTGATCCGGCAAATCAGTGTGAAGTGACTAAAGTGATCTAAAGTTGAGGAATAATGCCCACTTATATAAAAGTTGGAGCGTAGCGACTCATTAACCCTGGCCCAGACCGATCACCAATACTCTGTACTCAAAAAGTCATGTTTGTAATGGTGCATAAGTCAAATCAATATATGAACGATTAGCACCAGGGCGGGCTTTAGCTCACTTCAAACTTTAGCTCACTTGTAACTTTTCCGATTTATAAAATTAATGTATTGAATAATGAAAGATAATATAACTCATTTATATCGAACAGGATATCTAACAGATATAGACATCCATTTTGCTAAATTCATCACCGGTCTTGGCAAAAATGATGATCCGGATATTTATCTGGCCGCAGCCCTGGCCAGCAACGCAACCGGAAATGGAGATGTATATTTTGACCTTGCTTCTGTGGACGAGAGACCGGTTTTTGTGGGGATGGAACAGGAGGGGACCGTCAAATGGCCGAAGCTTTCCGGCTGGTTGCAAAAAATCAGGCAAAGCCCCGTGGTAGGGTGGCCCGGAGATTATCGTCCCTTGATACTCGATAAAAAAAACAGGCTATACCTGTATCGATACTGGGATTATGAAAAAAAGCTTTCTGAATCTATCCTCCACCGTTCCGGAGAAGAATTCCGGGATTTGGATATCACCCGTTTAACGGACAGTTTAAAGAGGCTTTTCTCACAAAATGAAGGTGATGAGTTTAACTGGCAGATGGTCGCGGCATACATTGCGGCCATTAAAAGAATTTGCATTATCTCCGGTGGGCCTGGGACAGGAAAGACCTTCACCATGGCAAAGATCCTTGCGCTGCTTTTGGAGTTGCATGGAAAAGAGAAACTTAACATCTTGCTTGCCGCTCCCACGGGAAAGGCTGCAGCCCGGATTGCTGAATCAATTAAAGATGCAAAGAAAACGCTAAATAGCCCTTGTGATATCATCGAGGCAATTCCTTCCGAAGCATATACCATACATAGAATGCTCAAAACCATCCCGGGTTCCCCATATTTTCAACATAACCATGAGAACCCCCTAAATGCGGATGTGGTGGTGGTGGATGAAGCTTCAATGGTAGATCTTGCCTTGATGTCAAAACTCCTTTGGGCGGTTCCTCTTGAGGCCAGGCTCATACTGATCGGAGACAAAGACCAGCTTGCTTCGGTTGAGACCGGTTTTGTATTGGGAGATATCTGTGACAGAGAGAATGTTCACGCATTCTCAGAATGTTTTTGCAATAAATTTGAAGCGGTCACCCAACAAAAAATTGAGCTTCCGCTCAAAGAACATAAAGAATCCCCCGGTCTTTATGACTGTATGGTTGTGTTGAAAAAAAACTATCGGTTTACCGGCGGCAGCGGTATAGGAGAATTAAGCCGTGCGGTAAACCGGGGAGAAATCCATAAGGTCTTGTACCTGATGAAAAACAACTCTGATCAAATATCCTGGAAAAAGATTTCACAGCCTGATGATCTGTCACGTTTTCTAACCCAAAGCATTATCAAAGGCTATTCGGATTATCTTAATACGGATGATCCGTACAGAGCCCTTGAACTTTTTAAACGGTTCAAAATATTATGTGCCGTAAAAATCGGTTCAATGGGAGTTAACGCCGTCAATCGGCTGGCGGAAGAGGTATTGATCCGTGAGGGTCTGATAGCGCCGGATAGATCGTCATCCAATCCCTGGTACAAAGGCAGACCGGTTTTGATTACCCGCAACGATTACCGACTGAAGCTTTTTAACGGAGACATGGGAATAACCCTGCCGGCTCCGGGTTCAACCGGTAAAGATCTGTATGTCTATTTTTCAGGAGAATCCGGCGAACTTAGACGGTTCTTTCCTTACCGGCTCCCGGAACACGAAACGGTTTATGCAATGACCGTTCACAAGAGTCAGGGATCGGAGTTTGATCATGTTTTGTTAATTTTGCCAGACCGTGATTACCCGGTATTAACACGGGAACTGTTCTACACGGGAATAACGAGGACCAGAAAAACCGTGTCGATTTGGGCGACAGAAAATGTATTAAAAACAACCATATCCCGTAAAATCGAACGAACCTCGGGACTTAAAGATGCCCTGTGGGGATATTAAGTTATTGTGATCACGTCGTTTCTCAGCACAAACGCAGCGAATTCAGTGGGCAATAAGGAGTGACTCTATGAAATATCAAGAAATAATTTTTGAGGAAAAAGGGTCTGTTGCGTATTTAACCTTGAATCGACCCGATATCCGGAATGCCATCACCGGCGAAATAATCATCAAGGAAATCGAGGAAGTATGCAAAAGGGTTCAGGAAAATAATGATATTGGTGTCATGATTGTCACCGGTGCGGGTTCCGCTTTTTCGGCCGGTGGCAACGTAAAGGATATGTATCATAAGCACCGGAAAATCTTATTGCACGGTGCACGGAAATCGCCTTTGAAATTGCAAAACAGCCTTCAAATATCCTTCGGCTGGCAAAGCGTCTGTTCACTCTTTCACAAGGAAAAGGATTGGAGGAAGTCCTTGAACTTTCTGCGGCCTATCAGGCCCTGTGCCATCATACCCCTGAGCATGAAAAGGCTGTAGAGAAACTAATTTTAAGCAAAAAAAAGCAAAAAAAAAGTGATTAAAACACCAAGATTGTCCAAAATGGCGAGTTCAGATATCCGGAAACCATAAGTTATAAAAAAATGCCAAACTGCGAAATTAATTCTCCAAAATAGATTGCCGTTTTTTCTTGTTTTTCCTTTTCGCTGTCTGTGAGCTTACAATTGAAAGAAACGCAATCAATGGGTTTCGTAGTAATTCGCTCTGTGGAACCCTCTGCATGCAACAAACACCCCTTGCTATGCTTTATTTGAAAATCTTCTCCCCGGTGTAAAAATACGCATCCTTGATTGCTGGATCTTTCGGTGTTTCTTTTTGTATAAAAATTATGAAAATCATCCGGAAAACTCACAATGAGATCCATGTCGGCATCCGGCATTATTCTGGGCCCGAATATGTGCATCTTGTCGGCGGTATCATCGGGTATCACGGTATAGTCGATAATTTTTGGAAAGTACAATTTAAGCAAAACCTTTTCTCTGCCAATAATGGAAGCAAATATGACTTGAGTGAAGTAGAATTGCATAAACTGATCGAAACTTAAGTGCTTGTTTCCAAATGGAACCGCCTCCCACAACCGGTTTACATATTCCGAATATATGAGCTGGACGTTTTCATAAATTGCAAAGCCCGGAGTCCTGCAGCAATGGTGCGATAAGCCCCCTGAAGGTTCACACTTCATACATTCTTCCAGAGTGGGAGCATTTTTGGTTTGTTTTGCCAATAAATCCTGCAATGTTTTGGATAAATATGTCATGGCGATCCCCCTGATTGACGTCTTGGAACTTCTGCGACTTAATGAAAATATATGATATTTTAAGCTATAACAAAGAAAAGCACGATGTAAATCAAGATTGTTGGTTATTGAGTTTAATTGTAATGTGTCAGTGTTCAGGTTTCAGGTTTCAGCTCTTCAAGTTTCTCGACCCTGACACCTGACACCTTTTCCCCAAAGCTAAATACGTAGCGCAGACGAACATAAATTTTCATAGTGTCAACAACCGTGATTCACACCCATTCAATCACTTATCGGGGAACAGCGTCTCCAGATAAAATCCGGTTATGGGATCCACGCCATCAAAGCGGTGTTCATGGTTCTGATTTTTTAGTGCCATCTGTTTTCGGATACCCGTAGCAAGGGTTTTTCCCAGTTCCACGCCGAACTGGTCAAAGGGATTTATACCCCATACAAAGGCTTCGAAAACGGTTTTAGCTTCATAAAAGGAAAGCAGCCGGCCGATATTTTCCGGCGAAAGATCATTTAAAATAAGGGTTGATGACGGCCGGTTACCGGAAAAAGATTTTGCCGGATTTGTGTCTTGCTTTCCCCTTGCAAGGGCTTGGGGTTGTGCAATCAGATTCGACCAGAGTTCCTGATGATTGGTGACTCCTTTTGAGAGACTCTGATACTGTTTAAAATGGGGATTGATGACACCGATGAAATCAATGGGAAACGGACGACCCTGATGTGCCAGTTGAAAGAATGAATGCTGTGCATTGGTTCCGGGTTCTCCAAAAATAATCGTGCCCGAAGGCTCATCCAGCAGTTCGCCGGATTGGGTGACGGACTTTCCGTTGCTTTCCATGTTAAGTTGCTGGATATGAGTGGCCAGTTTGGACAACGGAGATGCATAAGGGATGATGGCATGAGCAGGATATCCCAGGAAATTATTGTTCCAGACGGAAATAAGCGCTGCAATAAGGGGAATGTTTTTTTCCATGGGGGCGTTTTGAGCATGAAGGTCCATGTCTTGAGCGCCTTTCAAAAACCGTTCAAACCGTTCATACCCTAAATACAGACTCAGGGGAACTCCGCCTACCGCTGAGGTAACACTATATCTTCCACCGATATAATCGAACATATGAAATGAAGCAAGCACGGGATTTGAAGGATCATCTCCCGGAGATCCCATACTGGTAACCGTGACAAAATGTTGGGCGGGATCAAGACCTTTTTCCGTCATAAAGGCATACGCCTGGTGGGTGTTGGCCATGGTTTCCGCTGTTGTGTAGCTTTTTGAGATGACGATCCACAGGGTGGTTTCAGGATCGATAGCCGAAGCAATGGATCCAAAATTATGAATGTCCACGTTTGAAAGAAAGGACATTTCAATTTTTTTATCTGCCAGCGGATCCAATGCCCGGGCCACAAACTCCGTCCCCAGATATGATCCCCCGATGCCGATGACAATCACATGTTTAAACGGTTTGCCGGTTGACCCGGTTATTTTTCCATCATGAACTTGTGATGCAAACCCTTTGATTGCCTCTCTGACGCTTATTATTTCAGGCATTATATCTTTATCGTCAACAAAAACCGGATTGCCTGAAAAATTCCTTGCTGCTGTATGAAGCGCCGCTCTGTTTTCAGTTGTATTGATCTTTTCACCGCAGACCATAGCGGTAAACTTCTCTTTCAGCCTCCGGGCATCAGTAAGTTTGAACAGAAGTTCCATGGTCTGCTCATCCAGCCTCTGACGTGAAAAATCATAAAAAATACCGGCGCCATTCAAAGAGAAATTTACAAGTCGATCTTTTTCTTTCAGTAGATACCTGAGATGTTTTTCAGGACGACTCATGATATCAGCTTGCCGGATCAATTTCTTCCAGGCGGGGATATCACTAAGTTTCATGCCGGTCATAGATTCCTCCGTTGATTATACGGATTAACGGCGTTTTGAACACGATATGGCTTCACACAAAATGGTGTGTATTTTGTCGAGCATGTTGCAATCGTCCATACAGTCAGGGAAATCTTTTCTTTTCTCACATTCTCTACAAGGGCTTTTTGTAAGGTAGCCGATTTCAAAATCGAACCTGTATTTGAGCTTTTTATAAGGCAAATATTTCATTTTTCGCAAATTCATAGGTAGGGGATAGCATAACATCCAAATCATAACAAGGAAAACTCCAACTTCAGAACTCCTGACCTGTATACGTAATTTCAACGTGATATGAAGGTTTAGTCGTAATTTCAGATGAAGCAATTTGAACATCGAACCCTGGTCGCCTCTGGCGCCGCCGAAGGCGGGTAAACATCGAACGTTCAACGTCGCCCCAGTGAAATAGAAAAAAAGTTTCACGGGGTAAAAACGTCGAATGTGGAAGGCG
>Ga0307991_1002082_pt1 | contig 13674 bp, 7 predicted proteins | sample EllFjometagen131_FD_203146 | JGI IMG/M metagenome (GOLD analysis project Ga0307991, IMG submission 203146) | Marine microbial communities from Ellis Fjord, Antarctic Ocean - #131 | ecosystem: Environmental > Aquatic > Marine > Unclassified | place: Southern Ocean | collected 2014-10-08
CAGATGAAATCAACCTTCAGATCACGGGCTTTTTGCAATAATGCTTGTATATGAACAGGACTATCTGATACTTCCGGGATGAGAGGCATGGCAAGGATACCGGTACGAAAACCTGCAGCAACTGAAGTAGCCAGCAGTTCCAGTCTCTGGCTGGCAGAACTTGCATGTGGCTCAAATTTGGCTGCCAGTTTATCATCCAGCCAGGTGAGCGAAACATAGAGGTTCACTCCACCACGGGTATTAACCCTCTGCCAATTATCCCAGTCACGGGTGATCAGGTTGCTTTTGGTATGGAAGATAAGCGGGAAATTATATTCAGCCAATACATCAGCACAATCGCTCATGATGCCATATTTACGTTCAAAGGGTTGATAAGCATCTGAGATACCGGAAGATATACAGATAGGACCATATTCACGCAGTTTGGGTAGTTCCTTTGCTAATAGTTCTGCTGTATTGGTGTGTACCGTGATATCTTTGTGTAATTCACCTTCAAAATGATATTTCTCAAACCTGCCATCGCAGTATTTGCAGTCATGTCCGCAACCCATATAGGGAGAAAAGGAGTACTTGCCAGCAAATGCTTCCGGGAAACGATTCTTTTTAAGTATCTTTTTTACTTCTATTTCATTAGGCATGCCGGTTATTCAGCAGGTATACTAATATTATTATTATTCGATTCTGGCAGAGATTTAATATAGACATCGTTTTGCGGGAAGGGGATTTGAATATTGTGCTCTTTAAATGTCTTCCAGATTTCCAGACGGACGTCACTTTGGATATTATCTATCCCTAATTCAGGATCTTTTATCCAGAAAGTAATACTAAGATCAATAGAACTTGAGCCAAAATCTTTGATCAAAGCTTTGGGCTGTCTGAATTTGTAAACGCGGTTTAATTTTTTAGCAGCCTCAGTTATCAGTTCCATTGCCAGCGGTATGTCTGTATTGTATGCCACACCTACATTTACATTTAGTCGAATAAGACGGTTTGAGTGCGACCAGTTGATAACCTTATGCGTGATCAGGTCTTCATTGGGTATCAGATGTTCCTTTTCCTCGATAGTGAGTAGCGTTACATAACGCGTACTGAGTGACTGGATAACACCAAAAGTATTATCAATCTCTATCACATCGCCAGGTTTGATAGATTTATCTAAAAGGAGAATAAAACCACTGATGAAATTTGAAAATATTTTTTGCAGACCAAAACCAATTCCAACACCAATGGCACCACCCAATACCGTAAGGGCTGTAAGTTTTACTCCAATGATATTCATGGCAATCAGCACGGCAATAATCAGCAATACAATCTTAATAGTCTTATTGAGCAGGATTTTCACAGAAGCATTCAAGCGTTTACTTTTGGTAATATTATGCTGGATCAGGCCGGCTATTTTAGATGTTATCCAAAGTGCCAGCAGAAATGTGATGAGGCTTTTTACCAATACCAGAAGAGAGAAATGCGTTTCACCGTAATTAAAACCAATCTTATCCAGTGCTCTGATCGTAACATCCAGCAGATTAAGTACATTCAGAAACGCCATCAGCCAGATGAAATATTTAACCGGATCCAGCCAGAACTCATTATTGAAAATGATCGTGAGCATCTTATTGATGATCCTCACCGCAAAATATGTGGCAAAAATATTGAAGAGCAGATAATTCCAGCCAATTTTCTGCATGGCAAATTGGGCTATAGAGGCAATAATAAAGAAGAAAAGGGGCAGCAGGAAACTGGAAAAGTGTGTTAAAATTGGTTCAATCTTCTCATTTTTATCCGCTACAATATTTATATACTTACGCAGCAGACGAGTAAGATAATAGGAAATCACTATCACCAGGAGCAGAATGCCCAGTTGGATCAAGCCTACCTGTGTGAAAATCTCATTCACTATCTGATCATAAAGTTTATGATATAGCGCTTGAATAAAATTATATAGTACTTCCATTTCTCATTTTATCCTTCTTTAATAATAAAGAACCAAATAAAAATAAGGACAAAACAGGCAAGGATTTTATTTCAGCAGCAACACCCGCCGGTTGATAAACTTCCCATTATTTTGCAATCTCGCCAGATATACACCACTGGATACTTCTTTGCCTTTTTCATCTTTTCCATCCCAGACAACAGAGTTAATTTTCAATTTTGAGTTCTGAATTTTGAATTGTCGCACGCTCTGTCCCTTGATATTATATATAAATAACTCAGCGTTCTCTATAATCTCTGTGGTAGAAAATAAAAATGTGGTCTGCGGATTGAAGGGATTAGGATAATTGATCATATTCATCCGCGCAAGGATTATACCTTCTTCATCCGTTCCCATATCATAATTCTCATAAGCACCAATATCTGGAGCAAAATCATGATATTCATTTTCATCTAGATCAAGATAAACTATGTCGTCATATTCAAAGTAAGCCGTTCCGGCATTGATACAGGCGGAACTATCTGTCAGCGTATAATCAAAAACCTCAGGATCAGTAAATCCAGGGTCTGATTCTATCATGTTACCATATTCATCATCATGCAGAGTGGAAAACATGGATAAACCCTCAAAATCCTCAATATCACAATTAAAGATTAGAAAATCTGTACTCATTGTCCGTAATATTGCTCCATCCTCACAGTTATAAATGATCGTATTCAGTAAAACAAGATCATCACACCTTGTTTCAATTCCCCAGCCTTCATTATCGGCAATAGTACAACTAATGATTTCCACGGAACAGCTGTTACCGCATAATATCGCATTATCACAATTTACTCCTGTATTTTGCGTTATCTCTGTATTGCTGATTCTTACCTGCGAATTGTTCACAATGTTGATGAATTGCCCATAAGTATAATCATTTTCTCTTATACGGCAATGATCTATCTCAATTTCTCCTGCATTTCGAATATAAAATACTCCTCGATCACTGGAAGGATAGCCAACATTATTTTCGAATCGGCAATAACTGATCTTCCCATTAGCTCCATCTCTTATCCACATAACAGCTTCAGGACAGTTGCGGATACTGAAACCTTCTATTTCAAACCAGTTGATCTCATCATCGATTATTATTCGTGATAATGGCTCAATAATTGTGGAATCAATATAGCTTTCATCACCGCTTTCGGTATATAATGATCTTAAATATAAAGGTTTACCATGAAAATCAAGATTGTCCTGATAAATACCGGGATTGATGATCAAAGTATCTCCTGCCTCTGCATAATTCATACCCTGACTGATTTCGCTGTGCCAGGTGCCCTGTGTGTGATTGTACACCCGTTGTTCGGTAACCGTGATCAAATCAGTTTCCAGATGTAGATCACTGTCATTTTCGTCTGTCACTTGCAAAGATACGCTGTAAATTCCCTCTTCCTCATAGATATGAACTGGATATTGCTCATTACTATCTATAGTGCCATCATTATCGAAATCCCACTGCCAACCTATAATATCACCAGTAGAATAATCCTGAAATTGCATCGGACTTCCTGCACACACATTATCTTCCTCCACATAGAAATAAGCGTGCAATGGTGCTGGTATCTCACTCTCGCTATAACCCCTGTCTGGTCGTAAACCATTATAATCTTCTATATTAAAGGATATACCATCATAATATTCCACTGGAAAACTTCCCACATCTTCCTGATATTCAAATTCAGCCAAACCTGTATCAATACCCGGCGAACCTGCCTGCAGGCTGTAATCTTCTGCCAATTGACAATCCCAGTCAGTATTCAGCATCACATCTTCTTCTGCAGCTATTTCATAATCCAAGGCACAAGCTGCATACCTGAAATGTGACCAGTAATAAGATTCAGCAGGAGCTCCATCATTGGCTACTATGCAGTTAACCAGAAATGTAAATGATATCTGTCTGCAAAACAGCGAACCCAATTCGTTTGTATTTCCAACAATAGTACAATTCCTCAATAAACAAAAAGATTCGTTGTCCAGCTCAAAGGCATATCTCTCTGCTCCATAACTTTCTGCGATCAGGCAATTATCCAGCTCCGTAAAAACTACTCCTTCGATATGTGCTCCGCAATAATTATTCACAAATTCGCAATTTTCTATATAGGGACTGCATTGATAATAAACTGCCAGCCCCATATATGTCTGCGTTACACGACAATTTAATACTTGAGCATCTGAGCTTACCAAATATATACCATGGCTGCCTTCTGCTCCAGTTCCTGTAATTACAATATCACTTATAACCGGCTCATCGCCCCCAATATAGACTCCACATGCCTGCTCAATATAAATATTGCAATGCTCTATACGCGGATTTGTTCCACCTGAATAATATATTCCCACCCCACCTTCTACAGACATATTTCTAATGGAAAATCCGCTAAATATTGTGTTATCAGTTTCCAGATTTTCTATGAGCACTACATTCTCTAAAATATATTCTCCATCTATGATTGTACTACTGATATAAGATGTATCCTGAGTGGTAAAAAACCAGGAGGCAACCAGAATTTCCTTCTCCAGAAAATCTATCCCTTCATAATATATCCCGGGCGCCACTAATACCGTGTCACCATCTACAGCAGCTCCAATTCCTGATTGGATTGAATAATAGTCACCACTACCGTCATTTGCAACATTGATAATTTCGCCATACACTATTCCTGATAATAAAATACATAATCCACAAATTAAAATTGTTTGCCATTTCATATCTATTCCTCCATCTTTATACATAACAATATAAAACCCGATTGATTTTGATTATCTATGTCTTTTAGAACCAGCTTGATAATACCTGTCAACATTTTTTATTGTCCTACCTGGTATCCCCCCGGAATTAATTTATAATTTGTCTTTGATAATTTTGTGGTACATTAGTCGTCACCATCTTGTCCATAATGTCCATATCGTCCATAAAGTCTATTTTCCTGATATACCTATTCAGAAAGCTCGAATGTTGCAGATTGTATTACAAAGTCCTAATCATGATTATGTACTAATTTAATCAATTATATTCTTCAAAATGGCAAGGAAAATAAAAGGCGATAGATACAATTTGGGAGGGAGTTATCTATTGCCTTAGAGAGAATCTTATTTATTTTCTAATGTTCTGGTTTCATTTGCGGAAAGAGGATTACTTCCTTGATGGAAGTATTATTAGTGAACAGCATGATCAGTCGGTCAATCCCGATTCCCAGTCCACCTGTGGGTGGCATGCCGTATTCTATGGCTTCAATGAAATCCTCATCCATCACGTTAGCTTCAGAATCACCCATCTCACGCATTTTTACCTGATGCTCAAAACGTTCTCGCTGATCGATAGGGTCATTCAATTCCGTGAAAGCATTGGCATATTCATTACCCATGAAAAAGAGTTCAAAGCGTTCCACAATCTGCGTCTCACCAGGTTTCAGCTTAGCCAGCGGAGAGATTTCACGTGGATAATCCAACACAAATGTCGGCTGGATCAGCTTTGGCTCCACAAAGTGATCAAAAAGTGCTTCAATAAGTTTACCACTGCCGGCTGAAGGTTCTATTTCAATTTTATGTTCCAGGCAGAATGCCTTGATATTTTCAAAATCAAAATCACTGGCATCAAAACCAGCATATTCCTTGATCAGATTCAGCATAGTAGCCTGACGGAAAGGAGCTTTGAAATCGAGTTCCACATCATTGCAGGTGATCATATCTGAATGCAACACTTCTTTTGCCAAATGCTTGATCAGGCTTTCGGTAAGCTCGATCATCCCATCCAGATCCGTGTAAGCCTGATACAGTTCCAAAAGTGTAAATTCAGGATTATGCGATCTATCCATGCCCTCATTGCGGAATACTTTGCCAATTTCATAAACTCGCTCAAATCCTCCGACAATAAGCCTTTTTAGATAGAGCTCTATTGCTATTCGCATATATAATTCAATATCCAGGGTGTTATGATGAGTTAAAAACGGACGAGCTTGAGCTCCACCGTATAATGGTGTAAGAATTGGTGTTTCTACTTCCAGAAAACCTCTTCCTTCCAGAAAATGACGAATCCCGGAAATTAAATGTGCTCTGGTCTCAAAACTGTGCTTGTGCTCAGGATTTAATAAAAGATCCAGATAACGCTTACGATAACGCGTTTCTATATCATGAAATTCATCATAACGCACCGTTTTACCATTAACTACTTTCTCTTTTACTACCGGTAGCGGGCGCAATGCTTTGCAAAGCATTGTTACTTTTGCTGCCTTTATAGAGTATTCACCCGTTTTTGTTATAAAACATGTTCCCTCTACCTGCACAAAATCTCCCAGATCGCAGGCTTTGAAAACATCATAATTCTCTTCGCCAGTATTATCTCGGCGGACAAATATCTGAATATTACCTGATTCATCAGCAATATTGCCAAATCCTACCTTACCTTGACGACGCAAGGCTACAAGTCTGCCAGTAACTGTTACCCGTTCTTCTGATTCAATGAACTCATCTTTTCCAGCAATGAGTTCAGATACTACATGAGTTCTATGCGAGCGATTGGGGTAGGCATTCACCTGCATATCCAGCAGACGCTGCAATTTCTGACGCCGTGCCTGCATCAATTGATTTCTATTATCCATGGCTTTCTCCATCCTTTATAATTAACTAAACAGATTTTAAATCAGCACTTTAGATGTCAAGATAAGTAGGACTTGCACCGCTGGCGGTACTCCGGAAGTCCATTCTTTGCTAAAGCTACGGCACGGTCTACGAGGGGTGAGAACTATGTGCAGTTATCAGCTGTGATCCATGTTTTAAAACCGAAGCAATTTTATTTTCCAGAGATTGGTTGATAGCCCGACTGGTTGGGGCAGACCCTACCAGTCGGGCTATCAACCATTGAGTGAGGAAATAAATAAATAAACGAGGGGGATGTTAGATGGTTTTCAAAGTATTTGACAGAAAATAGGGTCAAATAAAGGTTTACTATAGAGAGAGTTTATAACGGAGGACATAAATGAAGAAGATTTTCTTAGCAGTTTTGCTGATTTGCTGGGCGTTTCTCGCTGCAGAAATCGTGATTGATGAGAGCTTTGACAGCTCAACTATGCCAACTGGCTGGACTCAGGAATATGAAAGTGGTAATTTTTCCTGGATGGCGTATTCCGGTGGACATAATGGTAATCCTGCAGCACCTCATACTGGAGCACGTAACGCCTATATCTTCAATGAAAGTTGCACAACCAAGCTGGTAACTCCTATGCTGAATATTGGTGGTTCATATAATGCTACCTTAACATTCTGGCATGCTCAAGTAGAATGGCTAGGATATCAGGACTTTCTGAGAGTTTATTATAAAAATGAACCTGATGATGATTGGTCACTGATCGAAACTTATGATACCAATGTGCCTGCCTGGACACAGGAAACTATTAATCTTCCATCAGAGAGCAGTTCATATTTTATTGCTTTTGAAGCAGAATGTCTCTGGGGTCATGGAGTAGTAGTAGATGATGTAGAAATTGAAGGTGATCCCAGTCCGGTGGGAGTAGTTTCTGGTCATGTTTATAATGCAAATGGAATCCCTTTGACTGGAGCAGAAGTTCTGATCGAGGATGTGAGCATGAGCGCTCTTACAGTTCCAGGTGGCTTCTATCAGATAGTTGCTGTTCCTGAAGGTAATCATCCATTTTTTGCATCGCTCGATGGTTATGGTTTTGATATGACCACAGCTACAGTAATCGCTGGTGAAACAGTTACTGTGGACTTTAATCTGCAGGAATATGTGGAAGTGACTGTTAGGGGTACCGTGATCTCAGAGCTTGATGGAGAGACGGTGCAGGGGGCAACGATAAATCTGGAAGGATTTGCTGATTATGAAGGTCAGTCCGCTGCTAATGGTCAGTTTCTGATATCAGGGGTTTTCAGCAATAATACTTATGAATTATCTATCACAAAACCTAATTATAATCCTTATTATGATACTATCATAATTGAGGAAGAAAATTATAACTGTGGTACTATGTCTATTTTTGAACCGATAACGATCATAGGACTTGTAAATACTACTGCTGATCCTGATTCGGGTCTGGCTGGTGCACTGGTTAGGCTGGAAGGTTATGCCACTCACACCACAAATACTGCTGCTAATGGTCAGTTTATGATCCCTGATGTGTATGCAAATGAAAATTACAGTATTGAGATAACTTATTATAATCATAATCCCTATCAGGAAAATGTAATAGTTGAAGGTGATAATATTGAACTTGGTACCCTTACCTTGATTTCACCCGTGACCCTCACTGGTCATGTGGTTACAAATCTTGAACCCGGAGTGGGAGTGGAAGGAGTACCCGTACGACTCACCGGATTTGCTACTCATAATACTATAACTGACTCTTTGGGGGATTTTGAGATTGATGGGGTTTATGCTAATGAAATATATGAATTCACTGTTTCATATACAAATCATCATGTACATTCTGAAATGATCAGTGTTGTTCAGGATAATATTGATCTGGGAACTATCACTTTGATTGCTCCGGTTGATATCACTGGCTGGGTGAATACCACTGCATATCCGGATTCTGGACTTGGGGGTGCTCAAGTTACATTAGATGGTTATGAAACTCATAATGTGCAGACAGCAGCAAATGGTCAATTCCTGATAACCAGCGTTTATGCTGAGGAAGAATATAGCCTGGAGATAACTTACCCTAATCACAACCCATATTTGGCTACAGTGGATGTGCAAGATGCTGATATTGATCTGGGTACTCTTACCCTGATATCTCCTATAAATATTACCGGACATGTGGTAAGCAATCTTGATCCGGAAACTGGATTATATGATGCTGATATTGACCTTACAGGTTATGCCTATCACACGACTGATTCTGATTCACTTGGTAATTTTACCATTGATGCGATATATGCTAATGAAGATTATGAAATCACTATTGATTATCCTATTCACAATATCTATACCCAGACTATTGATGTTCAGCAGGATTACATTGATCTGGGAACTATTACCTTGATCGGACCTGTAACCGTCTATGGATATGTGTATGGCTCAGATGATCTGGTAAATGGTCTTGCTGATGCAGATATTGACCTTGTAGGCAATGGCAACCATTCCACAACTACAGATTCCACGGGATATTATGAATTCACAGAAGTGTTTGCTAATCAGGAATATACTGTGTATATTGAAGCAGAAAATTATGTTGATTACACAATGCAGATCGAAGTAGAAATTGCTAATCTGGAAGTTGATGATATTATAATGGCAGAAACAACCGGTCCTGCCGGCAACGTAAATGCTGCTATATTAGATGAATTATCCACCCAGATTTCATGGAATACCCCAGGTGGTGGCAACACTTATGAATTCCGCTATGATGACGGAAATGTGCATGATGAAATTGGTATTCTTGGTGATGGTGATGATGCTGTGATTGGTGCAGTACACGAATATTATGCAGTAATAGAGCAGGTGCAATGGTATCTGACAAATGCTCACAATCATCCAAGAGTAAAAATCAAAATCTTTGGTATCACAAATAATGGAATGCCCGATTCGGATGATATACTCTATGAATCAGGACTAATTCCAAATGTTAATAATCATTGGAGAACCTATAATCTACCAACTCCAGTTTCAGCGCCTAATGGTTTCTTTGTAGGTATCAGTACACCTGACGTCTGGACTGATCTGGGTATGGACGATGGAAATGTTGAACCTTGGGTATTTCAGTCAGGAACTCAGTTTTCCACTACAGATTGGCATAATAATATCTGGAGTGATATTAGTGGCTATCCTGATGCTGGTAATTTAATGCTGAGAGCTTATGGCTTGAATATCGGTCCTCCCTTAAACCGTGAATTGGAAGGATATAAGTTATACAGACTGGAACATGATAATATCACTGATCCAGACGAGTGGGAAGTAGTAGCAGAAAACCTGCAGGATACTACTTATACTGACAGCACCTGGTGGTATCTTGAAGAAGGTTCCTGGCATTATGCTGTGCGTTGCCAGCACACAAACGGAGTGGAATCAATAGCTACATTTTCAAATGCATTAGACAAAGATGATCCTCCTACATTTGAAGCTGATTTCTATATAACTGATACTAGTGGTAATCCTTTGCGGTATTGCATCACCAGCCTTACGGGCTTCTATCATACTTATAATTCTAATTCTGATGCTCAGGGACTGGCTGATTATACCGTGAATCCAGGAGTTTATGATCTGCATATCTCCCGGAATGGTTATGATGATTATGATCTGGAAGATGTATTGATTACTGAAGATCTCGAGATGGATATTATGCTGGCTAGTTCAGATGAAAGCGATGATGAGATTATTGCTCAGACCTCGCTGCTGGGTATTTATCCAAATCCATTCAATCCAGAAACTACCCTGAGCTTCAATTTACAGAAAGCTGTTCATACTACAATAGAAGTATATAATCTCAAAGGTCAGAAAATTGAATCAATAGTTGATCAGGAATTACCTGCAGGTTCTCATTCTGTTACCTGGGATGCCGCTCAGCAGCCGTCAGGAATATATTTTGTTAAATTCCAGGCGGATAATGTTACTCAGCTCAGTAAAGCTGTATTATTGAAATAATTCAGAATTGCTGGAAAATAATTAAGAGCTTCACAAGAAGCTCTTTTTTATTGTATCCCCCTCCCCCTTATCCTATCTGAAACCTTGCGAATGGTTGCTAAACCTTCGCAATGGTTGATGTTACAGATAATGTAATGCAAAAATTATCTACCACAGATGGTACTGAATACACAGATAATGTAATGTAAGATTTTTTAAACCGCTAAAACCGCGAATTAGCGCGAATGGAAGAACACGAAATAAGATAGTAATACATTCAATCTTGAACTGTGTTTCTCATTTTTTTCTTTTCTTACATTTTTTCGCGTACTATTAGCGGTTTTCGCGGTTGATAATTTTTTGTATTAGAATTTTGAGCATAAACCGCCTAAGCCAAAGATATATGCTGCGTAACCAGACCATCCTTGGTCTGATTTATTAACAACAAAGCAACAGCCAGAAGACCTTGAGAATGGTTTTGGCTGGGGGGAATAGAGTTATCTAATAAATTCAGATATACATATCTTTAGAAATTGATTGACATTTTGAGCGGTATAAATGTATTTAAAATTCAAAGAAGAAATTTGCCTGGAGGTAACATGGCTGAGATAAATGAAATCAGTGTTGAAAAGAAATTTTCACTGGTGGAATTATTAATGATAATCATGATTGTGGGTATTGCATTCACACTAATTGTTCCGCTTTCAATTAGCAGTAAAAATCATAAGAAAATTGACGAAGCAGTCTATAATTTGCAACTGATTGCCCAGAAAGATGTGAAATTTTTTAATGACCCCGAGAATGGTTATTATGCTTTTGATGTATCAATGCTCAATATTCCTGAAGGAAGCCTGAAGAAGACCGTTGGTGAATATGTATTTGATTATACTTTGACAGATTCCACAGCGGTTGCTACCACAAATGAAAAGTTTGGTGTTGAAGGAGCAAAAATATGTTACTATTTGCCTCGCGGTCCCTGGGGTCTGGGAGATGATAAGGTTTCCACCAGCACATTTGATGCAGCTTGGCTGCCATAAATATATTTCTTAATAAAATAAAGACCTTCCCTGCGAAGGTCTTTTTTTTGCGATATGCCATATATTCCTGATTTCGATCTGCTGCCTTTAATGGCGATTGGATATGCTGAACTGCATTATCATCTGCCCTGGCTCTATCCTCTATATTACCGCCGGCAACCGGAAATTATCGCTGATCTCCCTCATAGACTAGCGCTTGATAAAACTGATTCTCTTCCTCTATCGATCATTATCAAGGATGCTGATAAGTATCCAGTTCATTTACATAGCATAACCGTGGAACTTTTTGATACCAGTGGTACTCGTTCGCAGGAAACTTTTGAGCTGGATATTCAAGTGAATAGCAAGTGGTTTTCCAGACTATTCTTCATTGATATATCTTCTTATGCACCCGATAGTGAATTGTTTACCAATGTCATTTTTGAACTTACCTGCAGGAATAAAACGCTTATAGTAAAAAACGATAATTTCCCTGGTATTTCCAAAAAGCCGTTCTGCACCTGGTTGGCTTCTTGTGGTCTGCCCCTTCCCGATAGCTGGTTTGCAGGTGATATTCACTATCACTCAAATTATACCAGCGACCAGGTAGAGTTTGGAGCCGATATCAGCTCAACTGTCACGATGGCTAAGGCTTTGGGTTTAAGCTGGTTTTGCGTAACTGACCATTCTTATGACCTTGATGACACGATAGATGATTTCACCAAAAATGACCCTGCTTTACCAAAATGGCATGATATGTGGCGGGAATGTAATGAAAAAGATAGCCCGGAAGTTCGCATTATTGCCGGAGAAGAGGTTTCTATTGGCAACAGTAAAGGCAAAAATGTGCATCTGCTGGCATTGAACCAGAAAGAATTTATCGATGGTCATGGTGATAGTGCCGAAGTGTGGGGCAAAAATAAACCTCAGCACAATTTAACAGAAATTCCCCAGTATAAAACCTCAGAAAACCTCTTTATTGCTGCTCATCCTCTGGAAAAAGTGCCCCTTGCCCAGAAACTCACTCTCAGGCGAGGTAACTGGTCACTTGAAGACTATCAGCAGAGTAATATTAATATACTCCAATTGATCAACAGCGATGAACCCCAAAAGATTGAGAAGGATATCCTCACCTGGACTAAATATCTGCTGCAGGGTAAGAGATTATTTATTACAGCCGGAAATGATGCTCATGGTAATTTCAATATTATGCGTCAGATCAGCTTTCCTTTTGTTACTCTCTGGGAGACTCATAAACAGATATTTGGCAGATGGATGACCATTTTTGAATCCACTTCAAATGATCCACTCCCAGCCCTTGCTGCCGGCAGGATGATAGTCTCTAATGGTCCATTCCTTGCTTTTTATATCCATCAATTGGAAGATAAATGGCAGATGGGGGAAACCTGTCCGCTCCGGCATGGCAGTGTGGAATATGATGCCCGGACTACCCCGGAATTTGGTGAGATAGATACTATTTACTGTTATCGTGGTGACCTGGACACTGGCAATGAATTTCGCTTTCCAGTAGCCTGTCCCGTTAATATTGCTCTACCCGCAAATGGTTATATCCGCATGAGCCTGATAACCACCAATGGTTTCACTGCCTACACGAATCCAATATTTACTAATAATTAACTTAAGTTTAGCAGATTTTAAAACCCCAGCTAAGTCAGGAGTTTTGAACGGTACTCCGGACAAGACTTCTGGACGATCATGAAAATTGAGTAACTAAATTCAGGAATTAATATAATCCAGCAGATCAAGCTGGAAATCCTTCAGCTTCCGCAACCGCTCGTTTTTACTTCCAGCCCGGATCACTCCCCCCGCTGCATTATCATGTCCACCACCGAGTTTCAGCTCTTCCATAAATACGCCTAACTGTTTATCAGAAGGAGTAAGGAAATTCTTAGCTACCGAAATTTTAAGATTATTCGTCTTCCTGCCATAAGATACTTCATTGGCTATCAGCAGGATATATTGCGCCGTGGGCTGGATTACCAATCCCAGGGTTTTATTGAATTTAGGAGCAAAGGAAAGATTTGAGCAATCAATAACTACCATCTGCCTGTCCTCATCTTCCGGGATAAAGCTATGCAGTTTCT
>Ga0307991_1002083_pt1 | contig 13673 bp, 4 predicted proteins | sample EllFjometagen131_FD_203146 | JGI IMG/M metagenome (GOLD analysis project Ga0307991, IMG submission 203146) | Marine microbial communities from Ellis Fjord, Antarctic Ocean - #131 | ecosystem: Environmental > Aquatic > Marine > Unclassified | place: Southern Ocean | collected 2014-10-08
AACAACAATCTCAATTTGTCTGTCTCCTTCAAATTCAAGTTTATGCATGTACTCCTTGTAAATCGTTTTGCCCACATCGATTGCTATTAACTTTTCAGCCACTTCAAAAGCTTGTCGCTGAGAATTCTTAAATAAAACATCTTTATTCTTGTTTAATTTAATTGATTTTATGGTGCTACTAAAAGAAGATTGATAGTCTTTTTCCAAATCTGCAATCATTCCCAAAGCAAAATGAGTATTGGCATATTGGTCATTAATTTTTAATGCTTTTTGAAAATATTTTTTCGCTTCCTCAAGTTTCCCTTGTTGCATTAAGTTTGCTCCAATATTATTTATCGTTATATTATCTTTTGGATTAGCAATTGAAGCTTGATCATAATATTTCATTGCAGTAGGAACATCATCAAAAAATTTGGCATATATATTTCCCATCATTAGTAATGCCCAGCCATTTTTAGAATCCCAGCGTAATGAATCAATCAAACAATTTACGGCTTCTTCTTGATCGCCTGTATCAGATAAAATTTGTCCCATTATTCGGTGATATTCCGAATTTGTTGGGTTTTTCTTTATAAGCCTTTCCAATATTGGTTTGGCTTCATCGTAATTTCCCTTTTCACAAAGAGCTACAGTTTTTCTGTAATCCGATTCTTGCGATATAATTGTAGCAGTATCAATAGTAACAATAACCAAATCGTTTTTGATTTGTATTTGCGGTTTGAAAGTGCTGAATGTATAATAATTTTCTAATGTTTTGATTATTATATCATTGTTTCCGTCCTGTAATTCCGGAAAAATTGTAAATAAAAAGGAATCAATTTTATGAATGATTTGCATTATTCTCTGATTTACTTAAAAACTTTCGGATGAAGTAACAAATTTAAAAGAATATAGTCAGACGGACAGGAAAAACTTGAAGAAGAATTATTTTAAACAGTCTCCTAAAATAATAACTTAACAAAATTACTTGTAATTTGTAAAATAATTAATTTAACATTATGGTTTTAAATATGAATAGAACTAATCTTATGATAATTGTCTTTGATTACCCTTCTGGAACTGTTGTGTAAAGCTAATCATTAATTTTAGATTTTCTTAACCCCCAAAAAAGTGATGACCGATCCACTTTACACTCCCACATTTAACAATTTCCCCATGGTCAGTGGCAAATTACACCAACCTTTCTAATTCTTCAATGAAACACTTATTCCTTTACTAATAGCCAATTTCCAATCTGATGAATACAGAAATCCATATGTAGTTTTAATAATGGCGTCTTTTATTTGATATATAATCGCTGAAAATCAACGTTGATGTAGCATAATTTGTTTAATTTTAAAAAAAATTAAATTGCAGAATTCTAAAACAAAACTCCTTAATACATTTTAAATGATTCTAACCGTAGGACAACGTATTTCGACACGTGGCGAAGACTTTATTATAACCAGAACAAATGTCAATCATGATGGTAGCTTTTTATTTGAAGCCGAAGGGATTAGTGAGCTTGTAAAAGGGAAACGATTTACTTTTGATTCAAAATTAGACGATGACATTAAACCAGCAGACCCTAATTTAACACAATTGGTTCCCGATACAGATAGTGGTTACCGAAAAACGAAACTTTTTTTAGAAACCCAAATCAGGAATTCAGCATTTTTTTCTGAAAAGATTGTGATTGCAACAAAGACGGCAATAAATGCTGCCGAATTTCAATTAACACCTACGCTCAAAGCACTTCAATTACCCAGACCAAGATTATTAATTGCAGACGGAGTTGGACTCGGGAAAACTGTGGAAGTTGGAATTTTTCTTGCTGAGTTAATTAAACGTGGAAAAGGAAAACGAATAATGGTGTTAGCACCAAAATCTATTCTTTCCCAATTTCAACAGGAATTATGGAATCGGTTTGCAATACCATTGGTTAAACTGGATTCTGAAGGTATTGCCAGAATTAAGACACAACTACCAGCCAATAAAAATCCATTTGAGTTCTATGACAAAACCATTATCTCCATCGATACTCTAAAGAACAATGCGAAGTTTCGTCATTATTTGGAGAAATCAAGATGGGACGCAGTGGTTATAGACGAATGCCATACCATTGCAAACGATAAAAGTCAAAGAGGTGATTTGGCTCAATTTATTGCCAAGAAATGTGAATCCCTAATTCTTACTTCAGCCACTCCACATAACGGCAGAAAGGAAAATTTTGCCAATTTAATTCACATGATTGAACCCACTGCAATCCCGAAAAGTGGTGATTATGACAAGTCTCATGTGGAACCATACTATGTTAGAAGATTCAAAAACGATATTATTGATGAAGATGTTAGAGCCAATTTTCAGGAACGAGAAATAATCAGAGATTCAGCATCGCTGAGCGATAAGGAAATAGATTTTTTATCCTACCAACAGGACTTAAAATTTACTGCAATCAATTCGGTAAAGGAAGGAAAACCCAAAGAAGATTTCCTTTTTGCTATTGGAATTTTTAAGTCCTTTATGTCATCGCCAAAAGCTGCTCTAACCAGTTTAGAGAAAAGGATAATAAAGGTTGATGCGAAGAATCAAATAACTGGATTATACGAAGATAACCTTGATGTTTTAAAACAACTTCGGGATAAAGTTGAAAATGTAATCCAAACCAAGAGCGACACAAAATACTCCAAATTAAGAGATACATTAATTGAACTAGGTTGGTCAGGTAGAAAAAGAGACGACCGCTATGTTGTTTTTGCTGAGCGCATTGCAACACTGGAATATCTAAAAGAGAATTTACAATCAGACTTTAATTTGGCAGAAAAAGCAATTGAATTTTTTCATGGCGGATTACTTGACACTGACCAACAAAAGATAATTGATGATTTTGGAAAAGAAGACAGTGATGTTCGCTTACTTCTGAGTTCCGATGCGGGCGCACAAGGAGTAAACCTTCATTTTTATTGCAACAGGATGTTTAATTACGATATCCCATGGTCGCTGATTACACTAGAACAAAGAAACGGGAGAATAGACCGTTACGGACAAAAGAAAACACCATTCATTCATTACATTGTGGCTGAGTCAGATATTGAAGGTTTAAAAACTGATTTGCATATTATTGAACGACTCACCGAAAAAGAAGAAGTGGTTTACAAGGCGATTGGCGATGCCGGTTCAGTAATGCGACTGTACGATTCAGGAAAAGAAGAGAAATTTGTGGAGAGAGCATTCCTGAAACAAAATGAAAACTTTTTAGACAATGGAAACGAATCTGATGAATTTGATTTTTCCACCCTGTTTTCAGATGGTGATGACCGAACCGATGTGACCATAACCGAATCCCCTTTTGAAAAACCCCTTTCCATTTACAACAGCGACAATCAGTTTTATTCCGAGTTATTTGAACAATTAAGTTCGAGCAATCAACTTCAACCCAAAGAAGTTATGGTTAGCGATGGCTATATTGAAATAATGAATAATAAAGACCTGGATCAAATTCTATTTAATTTGCCTGCTGAATCAAAACCACCCATAGGTGGACAGTTTAAACTTACATTGGACAAAGATCTCGTTCAACGATCTATTGATGATGCAAGAAAGAAAAAAGGTAAATGGGCGGAGTTTCAGATTTTATACGATTTACATCCGGTAATTAAATTCTACATGACCAAACTGGAAGCCAGTGTGGATAAAGATGTTGCTCTGGTTGCCAAAACCAAAGCCTTACCCAGTAACACCGCTTGGTTTGTTTTTCAAGGACAGGTTTCCAACAATCTCGGACAACCAGTGATCGCCGATTTTTTGGTTGTTGGTCTCCAAAAAGACGGCAGTAGATTTCGAAATACCTTTTCTCTCTCAGAACTGATTGAAGAATACAATTTAAAATCACAGGTATATACTGAACATATTCCTGATGATGAAATAGACAAACTGAAAGACATTTTACCCGATGCCGTGCAATGGGCAAACCATTATATGTTGGAAAAACAACAGCGACTGGAAGAAAAGATGGAAATCAAAATGGAAGAATACCAAGCTAAGATTCAAAAATGGCATACCGAAGCATTGGCACAATTGGAATTGGATTTTAGTGAAAGGTCTGAAAGTAATTTTTGGTCAAGAATAAAGGATTCACGTCAACGGGAAATTGAAACCATTTTGAGTACTTCAAGCCAGTACTACAAAGACTTGACATCCTTACATGGTGAATCTTATTTAAAAGTTCTGGCGGTATTTTATAATTCATAAGCCTTTTTATAGCATGATAAAATTTATAAAAAATACAGGAGACTATTTTTCATCCAATTATTTCGATGAAGATTTTGCATCAAAGGTCTTATCAAAAACAGGTCATTCTTCAGAAGATGTAAAAACCTTTAACAAACAAATTACTCCTTTAAAAGACCGATACTATCGTTTCAAACAGTTGTTTATTGAAGGGAAACTACGTATCAAAGACAAAATCAAGGAGACCCATCTTTTCCACACCCAATTGCTGAATTTATTGGGATACGATGGAGATCATACGCAATACGATAATTTGTTTCACCTTTCCGAAACAGAGGTTTTACCCATTCGACATACTCTATACCGTGGAGAAAAGCCGCATTTGATGATTATGGAAATGCAGGCACTAATTAAAGAAGACGACACAGAACCCGATGGTTTGTTTGAGCAAAGTTATAATGTGGAAGGTGAAGAACAAACCCATCCTCCGCAACGATATCATCGCATACAATGGGAAGAATTTTTTAAACCTAAAGTAGGAACAAGTATTTCTCCAAAAATCATTCATAAAGCTATATCCGAGTTATTTCTTTTGGATGAGCACTTGCGCCCAAAATATATTTTACTCTTGGCAGGGAATGTGATTTTTCTGCTCGAACAGGAAAAATGGTTCCGTGGTAGCCATCTTGAATTCGATTTGGAAGAGTTGTTTACCGAAGCAACTGCCAACCGAAACGCTAATTATTATGCTTTGTTTTATTTCCTTACTGGAAAAGAAACCCTTGCTCCTGATAGCGAAATGGTTTTGCTCGACCAATTGAATGAAGACAGCCACAAAAGCGCGTACGAAGTTACTAAAGACCTGAAAGAAGGAATTATTCATGCAGTTGAAGACTTGGCCAATGAAGCCTTGTATTATCTCAAAGAAAAATTAAAGGAAGATTTCGATGAAACCAATGACCAGTTTGAACAGGAAATAAAAGACGACTGTTTACGAATTATCTATCGTTTATTGTTCATTTTTTATGCTGAAAGTCGTGACGATTTGGATATCCTTCCAAGCAATGATTCCACTTACAATCGTGGATATTCATTGGAAATGTTGCGTGATTTGGAACAAGTTCCCATGTATTCCGAGAACAGTTTAAACGGTTACTTCTTCCACGATTCCTTGACAAAACTATTTAAGTTATTGAGTGCAGGGTATCGTGAAAATGAAATTGCGATTTTCGACAAGGAAAAAATCAATGCTGATAAAAATGTAAAAATCAACAAAAGTTTCAAAGTCCGTCACATCGATTCTCCGTTTTTCGATGACCGGAAACTCCACCATCTGCACAAGGTGAAATTCCGGAATAAGGTTTGGCAAGAAATTATTCGGCGTTTGTCTCTCTCGAAACAGCAAAGGGGGAAAAATCGAGGACGAATTTCATATGCTAACCTTGGGATAAATCAGTTAGGAAGTGTTTACGAAAGTTTACTGGCTTACCGTGGATTTTATGCCGAACAGGATTACATAGAAGTTCATAAAGCAGGGAAACCACAGGATGGGACTTACCTTGTTCCTCGCAGCAGAAGGGATGATTTCAAGGAAAATGAAATTCTGAAAGACGATAATCACGAAGATATTCTCCTGAAAAGAGGCACTTTTGTTTACCGTTTAAGTGGACGCGACCGACAAAAATCAGCTTCGTATTATACGCCTGAAGTACTTACCCAAACCACCGTAAAATACACCCTGAAACCCATTTTGGAAAAACTGGACAAGGGTGAAATGAAAGCCGCCGAATTGTTGGAACTAAAACTATTGGAACCTGCTATGGGAGCAGCAGCTTTTCACAACGAAATGATTAACCAGTTGTCCGAAGCTTATATCAATTACCGTCAAAAGGAACTTCGTGATTTAGGGCGATTACTATGGAAAGTAGAGCCCGATAAGTACAAGGAAGAAATCCAGAAAGTTAAAGCATATATTGCAACCAACAATACCTATGGAGTTGACTTAAATCCAACCGCTATTGAATTGGGGAAACTCTCGTTGTGGTTAAATGTGATACATAAAGACATGGAAACTCCATTCTTTAGCAACCGCATTTGTGTGGGAAATGCAGTAGTTGGAGCTTGGTTAAAAGTATATGCTGAAAAAGACATTGCCGTAGACACCAATGCACAAGGTGATACACTAAGGAAACAAACTAAAAAAGCTTGGTGGGAAATTGCACCACGCCAGTTGGAGTTTAAACCCGGAACCGACTTTGATAAAATTAGACACGGACGGAAACAGAACGAAATCTACCATTTTCTGTTACCCGATAAAAACATGGTTCCTTCTGCCGGAATAAAAATGTTAAAAGCAGAATACGACGATGAAGCACGAAAAGTAACTCAATGGAGAAACAACTGGACTAAACCAATTAGTAAAACAGAACTTATACATTTAAAACAGATTTGTACTAAAATTGACGAGCTGTTGATTGAATATTACAAGTTCCAGCGAACCATAAATTTAAAAACAGCCTGCAAACACAACATCTTTGGAGCAACTAAAAAAGATGAACAGGCATTGCTCCAGCTGCGTACTTATGATGAAAAAGAAAAATTAGCCGACCAGCGGAACCGACACAATTCCCCCTATTTTAAATTAAAAATGGTGATGGATTACTGGTGCAGCTTGTGGTTTTGGGATATACGCGAAGCCTCAGAATTACCAACCCGAATGCAATATTGGATAGATATTTCCAACATTTTGGAACTGGATACCAACAAAGCTTTGGAAGGAATTATTGAAAAACGCGGACAACAAAAAATATTTGATTCCGACACCCAGCTAAGTTTTGCAATGGAACCCAAAGCAGAAGAAGGGGAAGAGAATAATTTAGCGGGTGATTTTACTGAAGCGGTTGTAGAATACGCCAACCGCAAAGACCTCTTTGACAAAAATCAACGCTTACAGATTGTAAGTGAACTGGCAACAAAATATTTCTTCTTCCACCCACAATTGGAATTTTTGGAAGTGTTTTGGGAACGGGGCGGATTTGATTTAATTGCGGGAAATCCCCCTTGGATTAAATTCACTTTTGAGGAAAAACCAATCATTGCTGATAAATTTCCAGAAGTAGAAGTTAAAAATCTAACAGCGCCTCAAGTAAGATTATTGCAAAGTAAATTTTTTGCTGATAGTCAGTTAAAAGAATTGTATTATGATGAAATGCTTGGGACTGAATGTGCTTCAGTGTTTTTAAACGCTCATCAAAATTTTCCCTTATTAATCGGGCAACAAACAAATTTATATAAATGTGTGCTTGAAAATGGTTTTAGTTTACTTGGGAAACAAGGTTTTATGGGGATTCTTCACCCCGAAGGAGTATATGACGACCCCAATGGTCAGCCATTACGAAAAGAAATTTATCCAAGATTGAGATATCATTTTCAGTTTAAAAATGAATTAATGTTGTTTGCAGAAATTGACCATCACAATACATATAGTACCAATATTTATTCCGGCAGCAAGTCCAAAATTAATTTCCATTCTATTAATAATTTATTTCATCCATCAACTGTTGAGAATTCTTTCCTTGGCAATCATATTGGTTTTGCAAAAGGCATTAAAATAAAAGATAAAAGCTCAGGAAAGTATATTTGGAACGTTAAACCACACTTCGACAGGATTGTATATTTTAAAGAAAATCAGTTAAGGATTTTAGCGAAAACTTTTGAAAATTCAGATAATTGGGAAAGTGCAAAACTTGTCACCGTTCATTCTGCCTCTATAATTAGTGTTCTGGAAAAGCTAAGCAAATTCAATACTACTATTCAAAATTATAAGTCAAAAATTACAGAAGGCTGGCACGAAACAAATGATGTAGATTCTGGTATAATTAAGCGTTCAACTCTGTTTCCTGATTTAGACCAATATCAAATGGTTTATAGTGGTCCTCATTTTTTTGTAGCAAATCCACTTTATAAGACACCCACTAAAGTGTGTCTTTTAAACTCGGATTATGATATTATTGGACATTCACTAATTGATGAAAATTTCATAGCAAGAACGAATTATATTCCTCATTTAAATACTGAAAATTTCTCTCACTTGATTAAAGGCTTTAAAACTGGTACTGATGATGATGGGAATGATATTTATGACCGTTGGATAGACTATTATAAAGTCGGGTTTAGAAAAATGCTTGCATTGACTGGTGAACGAACATTGTCATGTGCAATACTTTTACCTTCAACCACACATACAAATGGTGTTATATCGGCAATATTCGATAACCGTCTTAACGTTATTGAATTAGCATCTTTATGTTCGTCCATTATTTTGGATTTCTTTTTAAAAACCATCGGGGCATCCAATCTTACAGATAGTCGCTTATCTGCTTTTCCTTTAGGAGTTGAAGACAAATACAAATCTCAATTATTCAATCGTACTCTTCAACTCAATAGCCTCAATAAATATTACGCTCTATTGTGGGAAGAAAGCTGGCAGGAAGAATATAAATTGGATACTTGGAGCAAAAACGATTCTCGTTTAAAAGCTTTTTCAACTTTAACAAAAGAATGGAAATGGGAAACGCCCTTACGAAACTGGTTTGAACGCAGACAAGCCTTGGTTGAGATTGATGTAATTGCTGCCATGGCATTGGGATTAACATTGGAAGAATTGATTCTGATTTATAACGTGCAGTTTCCGGTATTGCTGCAAAACGAAGACGATACCTGGTACGACCAAAAAGGAAATATCGTTTTTACCTGCAGCAAAGGATTGGTTGGTGTTGGTTTAGACCGACCCGAATGGAATCAAATTACTGAAGAAGTGAATCCTCTGCAACGCAAACTTAAAGCTGGAGAAACCTACGAACACACCATTACCAAAAGTGAATTGTATAATGGCCAAAAAATAACATACCACGCTCCCTTTGATAAATGCGATCGGGTAGAAGATTACAAAACAGCTTGGGTACACTTTGAGAAGGTGTTTAAAGAAAAAGAGTCTTAATGGAGTTTTGTCCCAAATGTTTACTATATTTGGGACATAATTAACGAAAAATGGCAGGAACTTCAATACATAAAAGAATAGAAAAACGAATTATAGAACAAGGGAAAGGAACAATAGTGTTCCCCACCGATTTTCTTGATTTGGGTAGTGCTGAAGTAACCAAGAAAGTTCTTCTGAGACTGGAACAGAAGGGTTTTTTAAAACGTTTGGCATTTGGTATTTACGTATATCCCAAACAAAGCAAACTACTTGGTAGCTTAACTCCATCAATGGAAGAAATTGCCAAAGCCATTGCTGAAAGAGATTCTGCTCGCATTGTGCCCACAGGAATTTATGCACTCAACCGTCTGGGGTTATCAACTCAAGTTCCCTTAAATGTGGTTTACCTCACCGATGGAGCTGCACGAAAAGTAAAAGTGGGTAACCGGAATATCCTGTTCAAAAAAACCGCACCAAAAAACTTAGCGGCAGTTGGTCAAATCAGCGGTTTGGTAATACAAGCACTAAAAGCAATTGGTGAGGGGAAAATTGAACCACACGAAGAAAAGAAAATACTGGAACTATTAAAAAACGAAAGCCAGAAAAATATAAAAAATGATTTAACCGTTGCTCCCGAATGGATTCGGAAAATCATGAGAAAAGCAATCAATCCCCAACAGCAATGAATAATGAAGCATTAAAAATATGGCATACACTAAAAGAAACAGATAAAAGAGAAGTTTTTAATGAAGTTTCTGCCCAAATAAACCTCCCTCCTTCAGCTGTAGAGAAAGATTGGTGGGTAGTTCGCGCCCTTGAATTGGTTTTTGAATCGACCATTGCACCACATACTGTTTTTAAAGGAGGCACCTCATTAAGTAAAGCGTGGAATGTTATCGACCGATTTTCGGAAGACATAGACTTAGCACTCGATCGTAGATTTTTAGGAATCGACAAAGAAGATAAAGACATGAACGGCTCGCAGGTGAGTAAATTAAGGAGAAAATCCTTAAAGTTTATTTCTGAAATTTATTTCCCCGAAATAGAAAAGCGGTTTATTGACGCTGGTTTTAATAATCTTGAAATCGAATTAGAGGAAATTGAAAGACCTGATGTTGACCCATTGAATATAATCGTAAGTTATCCTTCCGTAACCGACAAAATAGATTACATACTGCCCCGAGTTAAGATAGAGATTGGTAGTCGCTCCTTAATTGAACCTCAAACAAACAGAAGTTTTAAATCCTTGGTAGGAGAACAGTTCGCTGGTCGTACTTTTGCCGATATCGACATCACTGTTCCAACGGTTATGCCTGAAAGAACTTTTTTGGAAAAAGTATTTTTATTGCACGAAATTTTTCAATTGAAAGTTGGTAAAAAAAGAATTGAACGTCAAAGTCGCCACTTTTATGATTTGGAAAAATTAATGGATACATCTTATGCTGAATCAGCGTTAAAAAACAAAGTGTTATATAACACCATTGTTTTACACCGTGAAAAAGTAACTCCCGAACGGGGAATTGATTATGCTAACCATATTCCTGAAAGAATCAACCTGATTCCGCCCAGCGAAGTCATTGGTGAATGGGAAAAAGATTATAAAATTATGCAGGAAAGTATGTTTTATAATCCCTCCCTTTCTTTCGATAAATTAATGACCCGTATGAAGGTATTAAATGACAGAATCAATGCTTTATCAAACTAAAACTAAGAAATCAGCATGTTACCTTTGCAACAATCATACGAAGTAAAACACTCTATCATTGAGTATTTAAAAGCAACCTTCAACTTTAAAGATCAAAAGGTAAATGAAGCATTTAAGCAATTCATTAACAACAAGGAAGATGGAATTTTTAAAGGTCCGTATGTTTCGCTGAAACTTCCATTTGTAAAATCTGGAAACCCGGGAAATATTCCATTGGAAATTCAACCCAACTTTCCTCCTTACGACCACCAATATAAAGCATTTCAACGATTACAATATTCCGATGATATTCTTCCAAAATCGACTTTAATTACTACGGGAACATCATCCGGGAAAACGGAATGTTTTTTATTTCCTGTACTCAATTTTTGTTATAAAAACATTCATCGACAGGGAATAAAAATCATCATTCTTTACCCTATGAATGCTCTGGCAACCGACCAAGCCAAGCGTTTGGCCGAAGTTATTTGGGAGGATGAGCGATTAAAAGGAAAGATAACTGCCGGATTATTTATTGGTGAAGGGAAAGACCGGAAAAACTTTCCGAAAGATATGGGTGAATCTCATGTGATTGAAAACAGGGAAAGCATTGTTGACAGTCCGCCTGATATTTTACTCACCAACTTTAAAATGTTGGATTACGCATTGATGCGGAACAACTATCACAACCTTTGGAGTTTTAATCTGGAAGATCCGTCATTGCTTCAGTTTTTGGTGCTCGATGAATTGCACACCTACGATGGAGCACAGGGAACAGATGTCGCCAACCTAATCAGACGTTTGAAACTGAAATTAAATATTCCTAAAGGTCAGGTTTGTGCGGTAGGGACTTCCGCCACCATTGGTTCTGGCGATGATTCAAAAAACCTATTAATCGATTATGCTCAAAAAGTATTTGGGGAAGATTTTGATAAAGAATCAGTTATAACTGAAAATCGGGTTGAATTAGAAGATTTCTTTGAGATTGAGGATGAAGAATTGGATAAGTACATTCCTCGACAGATTGGGATTCAGGAGAGCAGACTAAAGGAGAATGAAACCTATGAAAACTATATTAACAGGCAAAAACGCTTGTGGCAAATTCCCGAATTAACCGATGATATTACTCTTGGTGGTGAGTTGAAAAAGCTGAAGATAATAAAGGATTTAATTTCGTTAACAACAGGTAGTATAAAACAATTGGACGAATTAATCCGAGAGTTAGCAAACATAAACCCTGATTTCAGGAGACTTGCAGAATACGATGCCGCAAATGATATGAATCCGCGCGAGGAAGTCATCAATTCTTTACTGGCATTAATCAGTGAGGCAAAAGTTGGTGAAGGGAAAAAATTTCCGTTCTTATATTTACAGGTTCAACTTTGGATTCGCGAACTAAGTGGTGTCCTTCGGGTGTTGCAGGAAGAACCAAAATTTACGTGGAGAGATAATGTGGGAAACAAATACGACCCAAAGGCATTGCCCTCCTATTTTTGTAGAGAATGTGGAGCAAGTGGATGGTTTGGAGTTAAAGACGATAACAAAAACCTATTTAACAACGATCCTAATCAGGTTTACGAATATTATTTCTCCCATCACAAAAACGTATATTTTATAAATACACCGGAACATAAACACATTGAAGAATACGAACCAACTACAACTATAAACGATTACTTGAATAAAGTGGATCTGAGCATTCATGACAAACCTGATGACGGACAATTTATGATACACGCGGTTCGTAAATTAGACAAATCAAACACACGGCATATTTGTCCTGAATGTAATACTGAAAATAACATAGGAATAATTGGTACCAAGGTGGCAACCTTGTCATCAATAACAGTAAGTCAGGTATTGGCTTCTGATCTTGACCCAAGAACAGACAAAGAACGAAAGATACTTGCATTTACCAATAGTGTTCAAGATGCTGCACATCAAGCAGGATTTGTTGAGGCTCGAAATTACAGTTTCACATTTCGTGCTTCCTTACAAAAAGTTATTAATCAGATCAATAATAAAATTTCGCTGGATAAACTTCAGGAATCATTTATCGATTTTTGGAAAAACAATTCAGACGAATCAGGACAAAATCCTGAAGACGCTTATTTTTACAGATTCTTTCCGGCGGATTATAAAGGACGTGTCGACCTCAATAATGATTACCGTTATAATAAAAAATTTACCGATGCATTTAAAAGAGAATTTGATGAACGAATGCGTTGGCAAGTAATGTCTGAGTTTGGATATAACGCAACTATTGGTCGTACACTTGAAAAAACGGGTGCATCAGCAATAAAATTTGATGAATCCAAATTGGAACAGGTTTTCCCTCTTTTAGAAGAATGGCTAAGAGAAAACAATCTCTCCATGATTTCTGAGACAGATTTAACCCCTTTTATTAATGGAATTTTACATCGAATAAGAATCCGGGGTGGTATTGACCATGAATACCTGAGTAAATTTCGAAATGGCGATTTAAGACCTTGGGACTTAAACTGGATGAGTGATAACAGACATTTTTTAAATAAACGCTTTCACCCTCAAGCTCGATTCCCAAGATTAATTACAACTGAACTGCATTCTCGTGGATTACTTGACTCTACTTTCACCAAAACTAGCAATTGGTACAGAAATTTCTATATAAAGTCCTTTCAAACAGCAAGTAATTACCATGGTGTTGTGAATGATTTCTACAAAAGACTATTCGAGATTTTTGTTGAAATTGGATTAATGAACAGGACGCCCAGTGACAATAACCTGAATTATGCGATTGAACCTTCAGCCATAATTGTAGAA
>Ga0307991_1002088_pt1 | contig 13655 bp, 15 predicted proteins | sample EllFjometagen131_FD_203146 | JGI IMG/M metagenome (GOLD analysis project Ga0307991, IMG submission 203146) | Marine microbial communities from Ellis Fjord, Antarctic Ocean - #131 | ecosystem: Environmental > Aquatic > Marine > Unclassified | place: Southern Ocean | collected 2014-10-08
TTTTTTGGGTGGTGGTGGTTTGTGTCTGGGAACCCGGGGATTCTCCCCGGGCTTAAATGTTGAACCCCGTTGGGGTTCTTTTTTGGGTGGTGGTGGTTTGTGTCTGGGAACCCGGGGATTCTCCCCGGGCTGAGATGTTGAACCCCGTTGGGGTTCTTTTTTGGGTGGTGGTGGTTTGTGTCTGGGAACCCAGGGTTTTACCCTGGGCTGAAATGTTGAACCCCGTTGGGGTTCTTTTTTGGGTGGTGGTGGTTTGTGTCTGGGAACCCGGGGTTTTACCCTGGGCTGAAATGTTGAACCCCGTTGGGGTTCTTTTTTGGGTGGTGGTGGTTTGTGTCTGGGAACCCAGGGTTTTACCCTGGGCTGAGATGTTGAACCCCGTTGGGGTTCTTTTAGGTGTGTGGTGTTCGGGTATATTTCCCAGGGTTTTACCCCGGGCTTACATGTAATACCCCGGCACCCCAACGGGGTGCAACATTCTGGCCCCGGGTTTTACCCGGGGTTCTATGCATCACCATTATGGACTTCCGATGTTAATCTCGGAAAGTCGGTTACGTGGTAACAGGGATGTCTCCTGTTGGCCCGAAATAGGCCCGGGTGATACGCCCTCTTTCGGATCTGATTTTCCCGAAATTCGTCTATTCCCCTTCCACTTCCAGTTCGACCAGTTTTGCGTTTACACCGGGCAGAAGATCGAGTTTGCGGCAGAGTTCCAGGTGTTTTTCTTTCTCTCCGACAAGCTCAATAAAGATAAGGCCCGAGTCGGAACAATTTTCAAGGGTACCGGCGTGGAGGCCCAGGCGCGTCCTGATCAGACACCCCCAGCCTGTAAGGATTTTCTGCACCTTCTCGGCGGATTTTTCCCTCATATTTACAAGCACTAAAAGAACGTCTTTTTTCATTTTTCTCCTTTTGGCACATAATTAGGTTAATGGACAATAAAACCCTCTGCCTTTTCTTTTTATTGATCCTTCCCGTCTAATTACTTTTTTCAATTGAAATATATAACAAAATTTGATCTTTGTATATTTATCGATCATCCTGCCAGATTATTTTTCCATCGCGGAGAATGTATTTGATGCCGTCGGAAAAGACCTTTGGGTTGAAATATGTGGCTCGGTCGATAATGGTATTGAAGTCGAAGATGACCAGATCCGCCGCGTAACCCTCCTTGATCTCGCCCCGGCCCGGTAGATCGAACCTCCGGGCGGGGAATTTTGTCATCTTATAGAGAGCAGTCGGGAGATCAAATATCTGATCCTGTCGGCAGAACTTACCTATTATCCGGGGGAAGGTCCCGTAAGTTCGGGGGTGAGGTTTGGAACTGAATAGTCCATCCGAACCGGCCATATGCCGGGGGTGTTGGTACATCGCCTGTACGTTTTTCTCATTCATCGCGAACATGCACATCGAGGCATGCCCATCCTCCTCGGTGATAATATCGCAGATGGTATCGACAGCCCCCTGATGGATATCTTCCGCGATCTCCACTAATGATTTCCCCTCCAGCGGTCCGTATTTTGGGCTTTGCAGGCCGGTGGGGAATATATTAGCAAAGCCGACCAATCTTCCGTAGTTTTCCCAGTTATTTAACCCTTCCTTAATGGATTGGCTGATATAATCCCGGGTTGTCTTATTTTTTAGTCCTTCAAATAACTTGGTCCGGGGTTGATCGAGAAGGTTGGGGGGGAGGAGGGAGGTAAGCGTGGTCGAGCCGGCTGTATAAGGATAAGAATCAAATGTCAGGTCGAATTGTTCGCCGTACTGGTCGACCAGTTCCAGCAACCGTTCATTTAAATGCCAGTTTTTCTCTCCGTAGGTCTTGAGATGAGAGATCTGAATTTTGCAGCCGGCCTCTTCGTTATACCCCATGATCTCTTCAAAAGATTCGATCACCCGGTCTCCCTCATCCCGCATATGGACCGCGAGAACCCGGTTGTGTTTTTTAAGCATTCTGGTAAGCAGGAGATACTCGGCCGGTTCGGCATAGATATTGGGGGGATACCCGATACCGATTGATATTCCCCGGGCGCCCTGCTCTAGTTCTGAGTCGATCAGGGCTTCCATCCGCCGGAGCATATCATCATCATACGATCCCGCGTCCATTCCGGTCAGATGAAAGCGCAGGGTGGAATAGCCGAGCAGAGTTTCGACCCGGTTGGATCCTTTTCTATTTGTGGTATCAAGATAGGAAGCCGTATTAGTCCATTCCCAGGGCACGTCAGCAAATCCCCAGATAGAGAGATAGCGCTCTTTCCATTCTTCCCGGCTGGCCGGTTTGACCGGGACGACCGAGAGGCCGCAGTTGCCTACGATCTCGGCTGTGACCCCCTGCCGGATCTTGGGATGTTTTTCCGGGGGAGAGAATACCGCCAGATCGCTGTGGGAATGCCCGTCGATAAATCCGGGCGAGACGATCAGCCCTCCAGCGTCGATCACCAGATCATAATTTTCTTCCGAAAGTGTTTCCGTATCCCGGAGACATTCTTTGATCTTTCCTTCTTCTATAATCAGGTCGCGCCGGATCATCTCAAATCCGGAAAAGTCGGGGACCGTGCCGTTTTTAATCAGTGTTTTTATATCCTATTCCCCCGTGGAGTTCGTGGCTAAAATTATCTTTATAACTAATCCGATATACATGAGACCTTTTAATAAATGGATGAACAAAATAAAACCATAATATTTTATCCGCATTTTTAACCGATGTCATAATCTAGATGAAGCCTGGGGTCGGACCTGCGGAACTTAAGTAATCTCAATTTGTTAGGTCGCAAAAGTAGCTATTTTTGGAGCTTAGAGGTCCAGTTTTGGTATCAAAACTGGACCTCTAAGAGCTGCGAGAGGCCTTAAATATATGTTACCTGTTTATTTATAGCACGTTACGCAGGTCCGACCCCAAGAAACCCATGAAACCAACATTATATATCTTATTATGTCTTTGTGTACTACGTGGTCTGGTGGGTGTCAACTCCTCTTTTCATTTTTTTCCGACAGGATTATTGGTTAAGGTTCTGAATTACCTAAAGTCATTCGCTTTCACTGGATAACTCATCTTATTGTTCAGAGACCGGGAACTATCGGGGATCTCCCCGTATAATAACTTGACATAAATATCTATTAATGGTAAAATTAATTATTGTCATATTTCCAAATTTAATATATATTATTTATAGACTGGAGATCAAATGATCTCCGTCACGAGATTTTGGGAAGATTTATTGAATTACCAGGTTTCGGAGCATGGGATATTATTGCTCAGGGATTTTTTCTATAACCATCGGTTAAAAAGGCCAGGAGAATCGGGATGTACCTTGCAGATCCAAATGCGGATTCCATTATAAAGGCTATCGGCCCGGAAGGGATACCTTCCGGATCTTTGCTCCTGATTCTTCTGGCCGAAAAGAGCAGAACCGAGATCCCCGGCCTGATCCGAGAACTCAATAAAAATCAGATTAACTTCTGCGGAGGGATCTTCCCCGGGATTATCCACGGCGATAAACATTATGATGAAGGGGCTGTTTTAGTCGTCTTACCCGCGCTGGAAAATCCTTTCCTGATTAGGGGGCTGGATAGCCATAAGTTTGTCCTCCCCGATTTCGGGCGGAAGATAAAACGTTCCCACCGCAGAAAGTCCACGGCCATTATTTTGGTGGATGCCTGGACTCCCTGTATTTCACTTTTCCTCTCCGAGATCTATAACCAACTAGGAGATTCTTTCCGTTATTTTGGGGGAGGCGCTGGCTCTCTCAAATTTAAAAGTAAACCCTGTATATTCACCACGGATGGTCAGTTCAGGAACGCCGCCCTAGTTATATTTACCACTCTGAAAAGTACCCTGGGGGTCCGCCACGGCTGGGAAAGACTCACCGGGCCGATCATTGCGAACGATACGCGTAACCATATCATCAGTGAATTGAACTGGGCAAGAGCGCTTGATGTCTATCGCGATAGCGTTGAATCCCACAGTGGAAAAAAGATAACGGCAAAAAATTTCCCCCAGGTTAGCATGGAATATCCGTTTGGAATATATAAAGAGGGGAGTGAAGATGTTGTCCGCGATCCGATCGCGGTTAATAAAAAAGGAGAACTCATCTGTGTTGGAGAGGTTCCGGAGAACACCGCACTCTATATCTTACACGGGGAGAAAGAAACCCTGCTCGAAGCTGCCGGGCAGGCCGCTCGAGACTGCATGAAGCAGAGAAAAGAAATCATCTGCTGCCTGGTCGCGGACTGTGTCTCCCGGAGTCTCTTTCTGGGCGACGAATTTCAAAATGAATTGAAAATAGTGAGAAATATTATCCAACCCTGTATTCCCCATGGTATATTATCAATAGGTGAAATAGCATCTCACGGCGAATCTCCTCTTGAATTCTTTAACAAGACCATTGTGGTAGGTACCTTCCATGGCTGATAACAGCGATTTCGGCAAGACCATCGACGACATTTCACTCCTTTATGAGCTTTCTCTCTCTATCGGCCGGTCGCTGGATTTGAAATCCAACTGTGCCGGATTTCTGAAAGTACTGATGGCGCGGAAAAATCTGGCCTTGGCTTCAGTATGGATAAAAAACAAGCATCTACCCGAGGTAGAGAGCGACAAAGGAGCTTCACTAATTTACACTCAGCCCGGCTCCAGAATAAGAGAGACCGACCTGTCCCTTAATCACCCCCTTTTTCGGTCGCTGCAACGGAAAAAATACACTTCCCTGACCTCCTTGGACGCCGGTTATAAAAAGGTCGTCACCGAAAAGGGAATCCGCCGGGGAACCTTTGCCATCTTCTCCCTGAATGATCTCGGGGTGGTGAAACTTTTCTCCTCCGCTCGCAAAGAGCGGTTCGAGAAAAAAGAACTCAGCCAACTCAGTAAAGTAATCACCAAATTTGCTGTTTCCCTGGAAGGATGCCTCGCCTACCAGAAAGCCAGGCAAGAAGTATTCGAGCGACAACGGGCGGAAGAAACATTGCGCCAGGAAAGAGACTTCAGCCGAAGCCTCCTCCAGGCCTCCCCGACTTTCTTTGTGGCCATAAGCGCGGATGGCCAAACTCTAATGATGAATGAAATGATGCTCAAAACACTTGGATATACCAGAGGTGAGGTTCTGGGAACAAATTACCTAAAAACTTTTGTGACGAAGCCTGATCGGGAGCGGATTGCCCTGGTTTTTAAAAGGATGGTAAAATTACACAAGCCCTCGACGGATGATAATTCCGTGCTGACCAAGGATGGCCGTGAGCGGCTGCTGGAGTGGCACAATATGCCCATGTTCAAAAAGAATGGAGAGTTTGACTTCTTCTTTGGCATCGGGATCGACATAACCGAGCGCAGGCGCATGGAAGAGGAACTTATCAAAGCCGGAAAACTGGAATCTCTGGGAATCATGGCCGGGGGTATAGCGCACGACTTTAACAACATTCTGACCGGCATCCTGGGCAATATTTCTCTAGCCCGGATGGAGATGGACCCAAAAAAAATAGTTATAGATCGCCTAAGAGAAGCGGAAAAAGCAACCCTGCGAGCTAAGAATCTGACCCAGCAGCTCCTGACTTTTTCCCGGGGAGGAACTCCGGTTAAAAAAATTACATTGATTACGGAGTTCCTGCCGGAGGTAATTGATTTCGCCTTAAGTGGCTCCAATGTGACCTACAAACTAATAATACCGGATGACCTCCAACCGGTGGCGGCCGACATTGGTCAGATCAGCCAGGTAATTGAAAATTTAATCATCAACGCGGCCCAGTCAATGCCCGAAGGGGGAACCATCACGGTGAGAGCGGAAAACATTGTCCTGGGCGAGCCGGTCAATATTCCCCTGAAGAAAGGGAAGTATATAAAGTTATCGGTGAACGACCACGGAATCGGGATCAGAGAGGAACATCTCACTAAAGTATTCGACCCTTTCTTTACCACCAAGCAGAAAGGCAGCGGCCTGGGGCTGACCTCAGCTTATTCTATCGCCAAGAATCACGACGGATTGATCACCGTCGTTTCTCAATTGAATCGGGGAACAACATTCTCAGTCTATCTCCCCGCATCCCCCGGGGTGATCAGAAAAAAAGGAAAAGTCAAAAAGAGAGAATTCATTCCTCGAACCGGGCGAATTTTGATCGTGGATGATGAAGAGGTGGTAAGAGATGTGGCCGAAAGATTTGTGAAACATATCGGATATCAAACGAAAACGGCGGACGAAGGAGAGAAAGGAATATTCCTCTATAAGAGCGCCTTGAAGCAAGGCTGTCCCTATGATGCGGTCATTCTCGATCTAACCATGCCCGGAGGTATGGGAGGCAAAGCGGCAGCTAAGAAAATCCGGGCCCTAGACCGGCAGGCTAAAATTATCGCCTCCAGTGGCTACTCCACCGACCCGATTATGTCGAACTTCAAGAAGTTCGGTTTCGACGGTGCCTTGGCCAAGCCTTACCAGATAACGGAACTGAGCGAGGTTCTGGAGAGAGTAATCAATAGCCGGTGATTAGTGTCCAGAGTCCAGAGTATTCTCGAAAGAGACCATTCTCGGTAATTCCTTCTCTGTTATAGTCCCCTAGGATGGTCGTATAGGTTGAAGGTCCTAGATATCCGTTTTAAAATTGGTCAATCGCCCACCGATAAAATCGCTCCACTCGTTTGATCATCTCCAGGGCTTCACCTTTCATGAACTTACGGTTCTCGTATGCTACTAAAATTTTCTTGGCTATGACCCGTCGGGCAAGCTGACTTTTCTTACGGATATCCTTCAGCTTTGAAGTCGCCGAGGAAGTGAGCAAGTCGATTACCGCCATGTGGCTTTCACTGACCGACCAGTGTACTCGTCGTCTTCACGGAAGAGATACCTCAATACCTTGATTTTTGAGCCCCGGCTGAAGATTTTGTCGAGTTGATTGTGTATTTTCATTAAATTTTTGTCTTCCAAGTACGTTCTATTATTCAAACATATGTTCTGTATATAGAACAATATAACAAAGGAAAAAATTTCTGTTGGATTGTCAAGAGTGATTTTTATTAATCCCGTTTATTCACAGGAAACTCATCGGAAGATCTCCGGTTTCACCATAAGAAAGGCAGTAATCAGTGATCGGTAATCAGGGAAGAGGAGGGAGGAGGAGGGAATGGCTTAAGAGGGAAATCTGAACTTCGAACCAGCCTTCGCTAAAACTACGGCGGGCACGGCTTCTAACTCCGAACATCGAACGTCACGTTACAGTTTTCAAATTCGCGTAATTCGCGAAATTAGTAGTTCTAAAAAGGGGGCAAGGCAAGGCATCTCACATAAATGTTCGATGTCTCCGCTTCGCTACGAGGGAAGCAATTTGTGGAAATTCGTGGACTGCAAAAGGGGCTAAGGTTGGGGTGGTGCAATCAGAAAAAGTGACAACTTTAAATCAGGACATGACAGATCAAACTCTTCTTTTTGCTACGCGGCCAGCCTTTGATTTGAGCTTCTCTCTTCAATGCTGAAGAACGACCGGGATGGGGTTCGGAGAATACCAGTTTGACCGGGTGGCGAGAGGCAGTATATTTGCAGCCTTTCCCCCGGTTGTGCTCCTCGATCCTTCGATCGATACTGGTAGTTATTCCGGTGTAGAGTGTACCGTCCCGGCAGCGGACAATGTAAACATACCAAACGGGTGCGGGTGTGGAGGTATTATTCACTGGAGGGACATTATACACTTTAAATCCTCTTTTAACGTTTAAACTTCTGCTTCGGAATTTAAATAATTTTCTGTGGGAGGGGCATCTTGCCCCGATAATCGCGGCTGGAAGCCGCTCCCACAGTTGCGAAGCTACATTCTCTTTTTAGTGCTTAATCTCGGGTGAGTCCATGCTTGGAGTACAAAGCTTTCTCAATGGCATGAGGGGAAAGCCGAGTTTATTTCCCGGCCGGGGAAGGTTTCTTCGCCGGCCCGCCAACCTGACTACAGTCCGTTATTACTTCTCCCATCATGTAGAGCCGATTTTTCTCGGCAACGTGGGTGTGAATAAATAACGATTTTTTTTAGCAATGCTTTAATTCTGTAGTTAAATATAATTCGAGTTAAAACATAAACGTCAGACGCCCTGAAAACAGCCGGAATCCCCATCCAAGAGATGGATCGGGGAGCGAGCTGAAGGTTACTCGGTGCCTATTCTCCCATTGCCGACTGCTTTGCCGCTCCCGGGGCCTTTGAGCTGGTGGAGACGACCACCGGGAAGAAGATCGCCGGGAGCACCTCCGCCATCAAGCGGGGATATTTTCTCCAGCACGGTTCCCTCCCGATTGACGACACCCACCGCCTTATCGGAAAGTATTTGACTGTGGTCAGTTCCCCCGGCTCTGATTTCGAGGGAAGTGTCTCCATTGATCAGTTTGTATCTTTGAGTCAGGAAGATATTCTAAGTCGATTTCGCGGTTACTTAAGAAACGCGTTTGAAGTCTCTAAGATTGCGTTATCGAAAGAGATGCTATCTAATACTCGTCAGCTCGCCGAAGAGTGGTATGCCGCGGATGATTGGCGCTCCCGGAAGTAAGTTTCACCCTTTGAATCCAGGGTTTTACCCTGGATTTACATGTTGAACCCCTTTGGGGTTCTTTTTTTGTGTTTTTGGGGTTCGGGTATTCCCAGGGATTCTCCCTGGGCTTGGATGTTGAACCCCGTTGGGGTTCTTTTTTTTGTGTTTTTGGGGTTCGGGTATTCCCAGGGATTCTCCCTGGGTTTAAATGTGATACCCCTTTGGGGTATTTGTTGGACCCCAACGGGGTCATACATCCAAGCCCCGGGTTTTACCCGGGGACACCATACTTCTCGTCGGATAAGATGTGTAACATGTCTCTGTAATCTTTGTTCAGCATTGTGATCTTTACTGAGAGAGGTGATTTCGATGGTAAGGGGCCAGACCATACTGATCCGTTCGGCCGGTGAACCAGGAACATAGTTGTTGTTTCTGTGGTCCGACATCCGATATTTAGTTACTATCTCTCTATTCATACTATTATAATACTATCTCCAAGCAAGGGGATCAATATGATTTATGATGTCTTGCTCACTTTTTTGTCTTGAAAGGTGTAAATGAAGATGTATAGTTATGGAGAAGAAGCGAGTTGTTTAACGAAATATCCCAAGAGAAGAGTGGGCAAAAATAAATACATTTAATACGGATGTTTTACTATGAAGTCACTTAATGATACAAAGCGGATTCTGTCCCGACATAGGGACGAACTGGAAAAAAAGTTTGGGGTTAGAAATATCGGTATATTTGGTTCCTATGCGAATGGAGAACCGAAAAAGTCGAGTGATCTCGATCTACTGGTCGAGTTTAAGAATTCGATCGGACTCTTTAAATTTATGGATTTGGAAGATTACCTGGAAAAACTGCTCGGGTTGAAAGTGGACCTTGTTACCAGGAAGGCCTTGAAACCTCATATCGGAAAGGCTATTTTAAAAGAACTGGTGCCGGTATGAAGAAGCGCTCTTACAGGGATTACCTGGAAGATATCTCTGACGCGGTCGAGGATATCGCTTCCTTTATCGAGGGGATGTCGAAGCGGGACTTTCTCCGTGACAAGAAGACGATTAATGCGGTAATCAGAAGCTTGGAAGTCATGGGAGAGGCCTCGAAGAAAATCCCGGGCACGATTAAGAAGGGACACCCATCAATGCCCTGGAAAAAAATGGCGGGAATGAGGAATAAGATGATTCACGAATATTTTGGTGTCGATAAGGAAATTTTATGGTCGACAGCCAAAAAATGATGTGTCGACACTCAGGGAACCGATAAATATATTGTTGAGCGAATCGGGATAATATCCATTATCCGAAGCCTACAGCGTTTGGAGTGATATTAGAGGTGGATCGCGTTCTCGTCACTATCGTGCGCGGCTTCCTGGATAGCCTCGGAGAGAGTGGGGTGAGCGTGTATGTTGCGGGCAATATCTTCTACAGTCAGTCCGTTCACCTGAGCTAAGGTTAGCTCTGGGAGGAGTTCGGTTACCTCGGGGCCGACCAGGCTTGCCCCCAGAATCTTTCCGGTACCCTCTTCCGCCACGATCTTGACGAATCCGGCCCGTTCCGCCAGCCCCAGAGCTTTGCCGTTGGCCAGGAAGGGGAATTTGCCGACTGTTACTTTAAATCTTTCCTCCCGGGCTGCTTCTTCGGTGTAGCCGAAGCTGGCGACTTGGGGGTGGCAGTAGACGCAGCGGGGGATCATCCGGTAGTCTATAGGAGTGGGGTTTTGCCCGGCGATAGCCTCCGCGGCGACGATCCCCATCGCCGATCCGGTGTGGGCCAGCATCAGCTTTCCGGTGACGTCACCGATCGCGTAGATTCCGGGGATATTGGTTTCCATCCGGTCATTGATCTCGATATACTTTCCCATTTCCGAGAGGGTGATTCCGACCTCTTCCAGTCCGAGATTTTCTACATTCGGTTTAAAGCCGGCCGCGACCAGGGCTTGTTCCGCCTCCACGATCACCCCTCCTTTCGGAGTCTGGATGGCGGCCCGAATCCCGCCCGGTGTCTTCTCCACCGACTCGACCCGGCTCTCGAGATGGAAGGCGATCTTCATCTTCTTGTAAGCCCGCTCCACCACTGCGCTTGCCTCCGGTTCTTCGGTGGGGAGGAGATGATCGAGCATCTCGACGATGGTTACCTCCGTCCCGTAGGCCGACCAGATATAGGCGAACTCCATCCCGATCGGGCCACCGCCGATTATCAGGCAGCTTTTTGGAGGTTTTGGGCTCAATATCGCTTCGCGGTAGCTTATGATCTTCTCTCCATCGATCGCAAGTCCTGGCGGACTTGCCGGCCGCGCGCCGGTGGCGATGATAATGTTGGAGGTATCCAGGATATCTTCCCCCGGGGTATTAAGTGTTACCTTTACCTGATGGGGAGAATTGAGATAGGCGGTTCCCTCAAAGCAATCAATTCCGTTTTTTTTGAGGAGGAGATTGACTCCCTTTACCAGTCGCTCGGATACCTGTCGGCTTCGTTTGAAGGCGACTCCGTAGTCCCAGGAGAGGTTCTCGCAGGCACAGCCGAATTCTTTGGCCCGGGCGGGGAGGAGGTGAGCCAGTTCGGCGTTGCGGAGAAGCGACTTGGTCGGGATACAGCCTACATTGAGGCAGACACCGCCCCAGTATTTGCGATCAATAATGGCGGTTTTTAGCCCCAACTGCGTCGCCCTGATCGCCGCCACATATCCGCCGGGCCCGGATCCTATCACAACGACATCATAATTATTCATTTTGGATAATTCCTATTTCAGGAGGTTAAAGAGCCGGAATCGGGAAGCTTTTTTATCAAAGGTAATTATCTCGTCACAACCGGCTGCTTCCGCCGCGTGGGCGATAAGTAGATCTGGTAAGTCGGTCTTATGGGTTTTCCCGGATAACAGGAAGCTGGTAAGCACATGGTCAGCTTCAAAATCAAGAATCGGCATCTGCATCAAATTTTCGATTGAATATAGAATTTTATCCCGTGGCATTTCGTAAGCGCTCTTGAGAACCCAGATAGTTTCAAGTACTACAATTAGAGGGATAAATAATCGTTGATGCTCAGCTTCAGCTTGTTTAAATCGATTATAGACAATCCGGGATTGTTTCTTGTCATCCTGAACAAGGAATCTCACAAGAACATTAGTGTCGATGGCAATCATAATTTATGCCTACTCATTTGCCGTCCGATCGCGGTGTCCATATCATCGATTGATTGGGGAGTGATAGATGGATTATGCAGTAACCCGAAAACATCGTCGACAGACTTTGTAATCGGCTTCATAATGGCTTCATCCCGCCCATGAACCTCGAACGCTATCCGGTCCCCGGCATTAAGACAAAGAGATTCCCTGACGAATTTTGGGATCGTAATTTGACCTTTACTGGTAATGGTTGCCGTGACCATAAAGCACCTCCTTACTTAATTGAGTGTCCTTACATATTAGTAAGGCGATAGGTTTCAGTCAATATATTTTTATTTATGAAGTGGACCGCTTAGTGTGTTTCAGTTGCTCCAGGGCATGGTGGGAGCTCCGGACAAAGACTCCTGAGGCAACACTTTTAAACCCAATTTTTAAGGCGCGATCTCGGAACTCCTCGAATTTTTCCGGGGGGACTGGGTTGACTAGGGGGAGGTTCTTCCGGGTGGGGGGGAGGTAATGGCCGATGGTCAGCATCACGCATCCGGTCGCCCGGATATCCCGCATCAGTCCCTCGATCTCCTCTTCGGTCTCACCTAGTCCGACCATGAAGCCGGATTTAACCGGGATATCCGGGCGGGTCTCCGCCGCGATTCTGAGAATATCCAGACTTCGTTGGTAGTCACTACCACTCCGGGCTATACTATAAAGTCGTTTTACCGTCTCCAGGTTGTGGGCCAGAACCTCGGGGTTTTCCCGGAGGACTGTTTCCAGAGCCGTTCGGTTCCCCTGGAAATCTGGGATCAGGACCTCTACCCCCACACCAGGCAGTTGCTCGTGCAATGTATGGATACAGGCGGCGAAATGCACCGCGCCTCCGTCGGGGAGGTCATCCCGGGTGACGGATGTCAGGACGACGTATTTCAATTTTAATTTCATAGCCGCATCCGCGATTTTTTTCGGTTCATCAGGGTCGAGAATGGATGGTTGTCCTGATGTCACTCCGCAGAACCCGCAATTCCGGGAACAGATCGAACCCATAATCATGAAGGTTACCTCACCGGCTTCAAAGCATTCGGTGATATTGGGGCAGAGAGCGTTTTCGCAGACCGTGGTAACATTGAGCGACCGAAGGAGCTGCTTGATTTTAAATGTCTCACCCCCCAGTTTAACTTTCTTGAGGAGGTAACCCGGCAAGCGATTCCGGGGAGAGATTTTATCTTTAAGGTATTCTTTCATTTTTTTGTTGGTGATTTAATGTTTTAGACATTATACTTCATAATAAGTTTCCAATACCATTAATGCGGGAGGAGGAGATGAGTGGGAGGGGCATCAAATTAGTTATCAGTCATATCTCCACCGACACAAGGTCGGTGGTGGATAAAAGAAAGTTTTCAAAGAGATGAGATAACATTATACTTCTTATGTACTGGAAGTCTACCCTAACTTGATTTATTTTTTCTTTGAAAAAAATAAGTTGACTAACCAAAGGGGGTGTGATGATGAAGTGGTTTTTGGTCTGGACTCTGGTGTCGGTTTTGTTCGTATGTTTTTCCTCAGAACTCCTGGCGGCCGATCCGGCTGTCCTGGATAGACTGGAGAAGCTGGAGAACGAGATCAAGGATCTTAAGCATGACCTGCAGATGGAGAAGGCAAAGGGGGCAGATCGAGATCTTCATATCAAATTGGGGATTGATGAGAAGAAATATGTTTTTGGAGATTACTGGGATGACGGACTCTTCCTGGAGACTGCCAACAAAGTCTTTAACACGAGGATTGGCGGATCGTTAAATCTTGATGCCCGTTGGCCCAGCACTTCATCGAAACTCCAGGATTATCTGGAAGCGAACCGTGGGAGAAAACTCCGCGATAGTTCCGAAGTAAGACGAGCCCGGATGTTTATGAAGGGCACTATCTACGAAAATATATTCTACAAGATGCAGGTTGATTTCGCCGATACCGCCGGAACCTACTATATTCACGATATGTTTATTGGAATGATGAACATCCCCTATGCGGGCGCGGTCCTGGTTGGTCACGCGGCCCGGGC
>Ga0307991_1002089_pt1 | contig 13654 bp, 13 predicted proteins | sample EllFjometagen131_FD_203146 | JGI IMG/M metagenome (GOLD analysis project Ga0307991, IMG submission 203146) | Marine microbial communities from Ellis Fjord, Antarctic Ocean - #131 | ecosystem: Environmental > Aquatic > Marine > Unclassified | place: Southern Ocean | collected 2014-10-08
TTTTATGAACTCAAAGGCCGGGCAAGGGAGAAAAGCATTGCAGAAGTAAGCCGAGTCCTTTCTCCCTCGGGCGCATTTCTGCTAATGGAACACGAGGTGCCTGAAAAGCCATTGATAAAGGCTTTATTCTATCTGCGTATGACCGTCATAGGGGCTGATGATGCGTCCAAGTTCATAGGCGGCGACTTTACCGGCCTGAAAAAATATTTCCGGAAAATCGATGTGACCCATTCGCCATCGGGCAAGAGCCGGATGGTTATCTGCCACAAGTAAACGCCGCCCTGGGGTGCCGCATTCCCTGGCCGTCAATATCTCAAAGCGGTATTTTTTATATCGTTCATACCCCGGCCTCATATGTTGCGGGACGTGATACGGGATGATACCGTTGTTGACAAATTGTACAAACGATCGGCTTATTCAACAATAACTGCCACACTGCCGTCCGGCACCATTAAAAATCAAGGGTTTAACAGTATGGTTATTGCTAAACCCTTTTTTATTTTGAGACCTTTTGTTTATTTTTTTCGCACAATCAAACTTCCTACAGAATACCCCGCCCCAAAGGAGCAGATAACGCCGATATCGTTTTTTTTCATGCCCGAATTGTGAAGATGAAAAGCAATAATGGACCCGGCAGATGCGGTGTTTGCGTATTGATCAAGAATGGTCGGCGTTTTATCCGCGCAGACATCTTCACCCAAAAGTTCCTTGATGACCATTCTATTCATGTGAATATTGGCCTGATGAAGCCAGAACGTCTTAACCTCTCCGGGTATGATATCCATGCTGGCCAGGTGGTCTGAAATATGCCTGGCGGCAATGGGGCTGACTTCCGAAAACACCTTGCGCCCGGCTTGGTGAAAGAGCTTATCCCATCCATATGGATCTGCATCTGTGGCACGAGACATATATCCGAAATTAGAACGAATATTAGATGAAAACCGGGTTTCTGCCTGAGTGCTTAAAACTTCAAATACATTCTTTGCAGTGCAGGTGTCTGATCGTTCCATAATGATTGCTGTACTCACATCCCCAAAGATAAAATGGGAATCCCGGTCACAATAATTGACCTGCGGGGTCACTAGTTCCGGGTTGATTGCTAATACACATCTGGCCGAATCGGCGGCCAGGCAGTCATATGCCCGGTGAAGACCGAATGTGGCGGCTGAACAGGCCACCAGCATGTCAAACCCAAATCCGTCAATGCCCAGTGCGTACTGCACTTCAATGGCAATGGCAGGATATGCCCGCTGGGTATAGGCGCAGGAAACAATCACCGCATCAATATCTGCCGCTGTTTTTCCAGCCGCTGCCATGGCCTTTTTTGCAGCTGCCACCGCGATCTCGGCCTGGTGGCTGATTTCTTCTTCATTGCGTTCGGCAATTTTCGGGCGCATGCGGTCAATATCTAAAATACCCTCTTTTGTATATACATACCGGGCTTTTATGCCGGATGCTTTTTCAATAAACCGGGCGCTGGAAAGGGGTTTTTCGTCCATTTCTCCGGATTCAATTTTGGCGGCATGATCGGAATTGAACTTTTCCGCATACGCGTTGTAGCTGTCCACCAGTTCTTCATTGGTGATGACATGTTCCGGCGTCCAGATCCCTGCTCCGCTGATGACGATGGAAGGATTCGTGTTTTTCATTTTTATTTCATTTTAATTCGAAGAATTCGCAAAAAATGCACAGGCCGCAAACCGGCCGTCATGGCTCAGACTGATCTCCATGTTTGTTGCTTTGCCTTTTGCATAAACCATTGGCGGATAAAGCCTGTTATCTTTATTATATCGGATAATTTGGATGTCTTGTTCGTTTAACTGAAGCCACGACGCAATCCCCTTTTTCGCCAGTCGGCGCACGGCAGATGACTCTTTTTCTGATATGGAATCGTTGGCCGCCGTTGATGTGTCCGTATTAATTTTTCCTATCCTTGAAATGATGGATTCCAGGTTTTCTGCTATGCTGAAAATTCCGATGCAATGCACATAGTCGTCATGAAAATCGATTTTGACCTGCACCCTGCCGTTCTGAGTCATCACCATGCCGGTGCCAGAATCGTTGATTCTTTCCGGATCCAGAATGACCGGGTAGCGGCCCGGTGCGGAGCTGGCATTCGGGTGTGACTTACTGACCGCCTTGAAAGCGGTTTCTTTTGCCGCCCAAAGTGCCCAGACGATTGTGTCCGGATGGTCTGAATTATATACCAGGCGTTGTTCTTCCGGATTCAGTACCCGTTCGATAAACCGGGTATCCGCTGCTTTTCCCAATGCTTCCGGCGTTTTCAGGTCAACAATGTCATTGCCGATATGATGCAAAGTATTCTTTCTCCATTTTTGACAGGTGGCCGACAATCTGTCTTACACAGTCGCGCTGGGCCCGGAGTCCTTTTAAATTGGTTTGCGGCCGGCACTCTTCTGCTGTCATGGTAAATGTCTCTCCATGACGGGGAAAATCGCTGTACGTTTTCTGGCCGTCACCGCGCAGATAAACCGTCATCACGCGGCAACCCGGAATGCTGCAAACGAATCGGCCGACGCCATAGGGGAAATCTTCCGTGTTCACCCGTCCGGAACGGGAGCGGGTCCCTTCCGGAAAAATCATCAGGTTTTCGCCTTTATTTAATAGAAAAGTACATTTTGCCATCGTGGATTTCACTGCATCACGATTTCCGCCCCGGATGATGGGGATGCATTTTGTCAGAAAACAGGTCAGCCCCACAAATATATTGCGGTTAAAATTCATCTGTTCCGGCATGTTCCACGGCAGCAGTTTATAATGAACAATGTAACGGTATATGGGGGTCATGGCATATACGAGAATCACGGAATCGATCAGAGTGAGATGGTTTGCGCAGATCAGCCATGGGCCCGGGTGGGTTGCCATCAGGTCATGGATTTTTTGCCTGACATTGTTCAAATCCCTCACCCGGTATCCGGCAGCTTTTATAGCCAGAAAAATCATGGAGCCGACAACAAAAACCATCATCCGCCCCATGAAATACTGAAAGTAAAAAAATATTTTATCTCTGATCTTCATGTTATTGTGTGATACAGACTTTTCTTTCAACCACTTTTACCGCATCACCGACGGTTTTGATTTCATCGGCATCGTCGTCATCAATTTCAATGTCAAAGGCGTCTTCAGACTTGATGATAATATCCACCAGCCGGGCGGAGTTGACCTTGAGATCCTGGATAATGGCCGTGTCCATGCTGACGTTTTCCAGTCTTTCCGGTTCTTTGACATACTCTTTAATAATTTCGATCACTTTTTTAAAAATTTCCTGTGTTTCCATTTTGTTTCTCCTTTTTTTATTTCATTTGTAAAATTTGATGATGGTAATTTCAATCGTAGGTTGGGATTCCATTCCCGACAAATGGAAAAATCCGATTGCCGGGTAAGAAACCCGGCCTACAAAATGCCATTATTTCTGTTCATATTTTTGTAATATGATACAACTATTCACATCACCAAACCCGAAACTGGCTTTGGCAACGGTTTCCAATTCCGGATAATCCAGGCATGTTTTGGGAATCCGGCGGGCAAATGGTTCAATGCCTGGGTGGAGATCTTCACAATTCACCGATGGATGGACAAATCCTTTGTAAAGTTCGAGGATTGCAGCTGCCGTCTCAATGGCACCGGCAGCGCCAAGACAATGTCCAATCATCGATTTGGTTGAGTTAATATAGGGGAAATTGTCAGGCCCTCTTCCTAAGGCCTCAGACCAGTTTTTAACTTCATAAGGATCTGAAAAGGTTGCGGTCAGGTGCCCGTTTATTACATCTATTTCATCCGGGCTGATCCCGGCGTCTTTTAGAGCATCTTTAATACATCGGGCAACTCCTTCCGGGTTGGGTGCGGTCATGGAGCCGCCCCCCCGTTGTCCGCCGCAGTTGACCATTGCACCGGTGATTTCTGCATAGATCCGGCTGCCCCGTTTCAGAGCCGATTCCAGGTCTTCCAGGACCAGTGCGCCTGCGCCTGCGCCGGGAACAAAACCGCAGGCAGTTGCGCTCATGGGCCGGGACCCTTTTCCCGGCTGATCATTATATTTTCTGGCAAGGATTCGCATGGAATCAAATCCGCCCCATGTATAGGGTGATGCACCTTCTGCGCCACCGGCCACCATTCGTTTGGCAAGACCTGACCGGATTCTCCAAACGGCATCGATAATCGCCTCGGTTCCGGTACTGCAGGCCGATGAATTTGAAGTGACCTGGTTTCCCAGTCCCAGAATCCCGGCAATATTTGCGCTGGCCCCGCTTCCCATCACCCGTTCAACAACCTGAGAGCCTAATCGGCGGACCTTTCCGGCATTGACTGTAGGCACAACCGTTGATGCGATGGTTTCCATGCCGCAAATCCCGCATCCGAAAATGGTGCCCGAATCCCAGTCCGCCGGATCGTCATCTTTGGGACGGCTCAGGCCGGCATCCTGCCATGCCTCAAGCGCTGCCACGGATGCGTATCCGATGTTATCGTTTTGATAAGGCAACAATTCGGTGCCGAAACAGTCTGCCCAGGTTTTATCAAAATTTTTCGGTACACCGCCGATTTGGCAGGAAAATTTCAGTTCTTCAAGTTGCGGGATGAATCTGATCCCGGATTCGCCGTTTCGAAGGGCTTGTTCAAAATTGTCAAGTCCGATGGCATTGGGGCTCACAACGCCCATTCCGGTTATGACCACTCTGTTTCTCATTTTTTAACTCCTGTTCCGGTCAAAATGCCGGAGCAAACTGTTTCACCGTTTTTACGCTCTATGCGTGTCCTGGTTTTAAGATGTCCCTTGCGTAGATATATAATTTCTCCATGGACAATCACCTTTTCACCGGGATGGACAATTCCGGTAAATTCAATTTCATCAGCAAATGCAAAAAGGGTTGTCATCTGTTTTAACTCCTCAACTGGCACGCCCTGATGTAAAAGCTGATAAATCCCCATGGCAACCACGCCGGTCTGTGCCATGGTTTCAATCAGGATAACGCCCGGCGTAATCGGATTTTCCGGAAAATGCCCTGAGTAAAAGTATTCATCATCCCGGAATCGATAAACAGCGGTAATGTTCTTTGCGTCTACATTTAAAATATTATCGATAAAGCGAAAAGGGGGCTGATGGGGAATCAAGCCGAGAACCCGGGCAATGATGTTTTTGTCAGCCACTGTACATCCCTCCGTTTACATGAACAACGCTGCCATTGATATATCCTCCCTGATCGGCAAGAAAGGCCACAACGTCGGCAACCTCTTCCGGTTTGCCCATACGGCCCAGGGGAATCTCTTTCAAAATGTTTTGTTGAATTTCTTCAGTAAGTAAAGAAGTCATATCCGTATCGATAAAGCCGGGGGCCACGGAGTTGACAAGGATATTCCTGCCCCATAATTCTTTTGCCAAAGATTTTGTCATGGCATCAAGGGCTGCTTTTTCCATGGTATAGGGTATTTGACCGGCATTACCCGTATGGCCGACAACGCTTGAGATGTTGATGATTCGCCCTGAAGACCGGCGGAGCATAAAAACGCGTAATATTCTTTTGGTAAGATACCAGACGCCTCTTAAGATTGACCGCTGGGCATCAAACCCCTCAATTTTCATGGTAGTAATAGAGTCATTGACGCACATCCCGGCATTGTTGATAAGGACATCCACCCGGCCCGCTTCATCTTTGATTTGCCGGACCATGCTTTCCACCTGGTCCGGGTCCGTCAAATCCGCCTGTAAAAGGAACCCTTCTCCTTTAATATCTGAGAGGACATTTTCTGCAGATTGGTTGCTGTTTTTGAAATGAATGCCAACATGAAACCCTTTTTTCGAAAGTGCTCTGCAACAGGAAGCACCGATCCCCTTCCCCCCACCGGTAACAATGGCAACCGGTTTGTCTCCAATTCCAGATAGTTCCTTCTGGTTATTTTTTTCACCCGTCATGTTTTTTATCCTGTTATTTTATGCCGGAGTAACCCCGCCCAATGAATTTTGCGAATGATTGGGATAGTCTTTGTAAGTAATACCTTTAAAAATGCCTGTTCTGGCTCTTTTGACGGTTGTAATGTTCTCATCATCAATAAAAACGTTTGCGTCAGCAATCACAATGCTTGACCCCGCCTGTTTCAAATTTCGGAATCGAACAATATCCACTTCAAATCGAGCGACCTTATTGTGGGGACGGATCTGGCCGTTAAATACAACTTCCTCACACCCCAACGCCCTTCCTGCTCCCAGGGCACCACACCAGACGCAATAAAATCCCATTAACTGCCATATTGCATCAACGCAAAGGCATCCGGGTTGAACCGGATCACCCGGGAAATGACATTGGAAATACCAGGCATCCAGCCGGATATCCTGCTCGGCCACAATCCTTCCCCTGTTGCCTTTTTTTTCAATCGTAAGAATCCTATCCATCATTAGAAAGGGAGGGGCCGGCAGACGTGCATCAAAGTCTTTCGGGGGGTCTTTGATCATCTGCCCGTATGAAAATGCGAGCAGCTGTTCCAACCCAAAATGATCCTGTTTTAAAAATTCGGAATATTTCATTTATGAAATTCTCTCTCCGCCGTCCGCACAAATAAGTGCGCCATTAATCCAGGCCGCTTCATCCATGCATAGAAGGAATATGACATTTGCCACATCTTCCGGTGTTGTCAGACGCCCGAAAGGATTTCTCAAAGCGGCGTTGGCTTTAATATGGCGGCTTCCGGGGATTACACGCAAAGCGGCTGTATCTGTCACACCTGCCTGAATAATGTTTGAACGGATACCGTATGGTGCAAACTCAACCGCCATAGACCTTGAAACCGATTCTAAAACTGCTTTAGCGGCTGAAACAGCCGCATACCCCCGCCATGCCACACTATTTCCCTCACTGGTCAGGCTAAGCACACGTGCATCTCGCGTAAAAAGTTTTCGTCTAAAAATATCCTGTACCCAATCAACAATATTGGAACCCATGGCATGTATGGTGCGGGCAAAATCATCATCTTCAAGAAATTGGCGGTTGTTGTATTCAGACGGATCAACAAGGGCGTGTAACGAATCGGCTCCGTTTTCAAATGCCTTCTGCATAATTTGGTCAAAAATAGCTGAAGAAGTTTTAACTTCCTGCGCTATTTTTTGCCGAATCAATTTCGGTGCATTTGTTGCATGGTAAGGTGCCAGCAGCTTGAGATTCCCAAATGCAACGGAATGAAGAACCATCCGGATTTTTCCTGTTTTTCCAAGCTCTTCGGCAAGTGAATCCAGCACCCGGGTTCTGCCGTCAGTTGAAAGCGCATCCAGGTTGAAGGTGGCAACTTTTACGCCGCTTGCCTTTAGTTTTTCAAAACAAGGCTCAATGCGGGACATGGCGCCGCGCCGATCCCGATGCACAATGCAGAGATTCATGCCATGCGCCGCCAGTTTCTTTGCTGTTGCCAGGCCAAAGCCGCTTGATCCACCGATAATAACCGCCCAAAAATCAGAATTGAATTTCACCATGATGATTCCTTATGCGAATGCCCGTTTTGCCGCTGAAAAGGTTGTAATAGACTGGCAGGTTATACCGATGCTCGAAAAAAAATTTCTAAGGGGTCGATTCGGGCCGATCTCATAAATTTTCTGCGCTTTCCCGGATAGAGCCTTCATATTGTCCCACCAATTTACTGAATTGTTTATTTGGGCCACCAGTTCTTCAATAATATTTGCCGTATCACCTGAATGAAACCGTCCTGTATAATTGGATGTGACTTTGCTGGCATTATCAGGATTCAATTTTGCCGATACCGAGTTCAAGACGTCCCTGAAAGCATCTCTTATGGAGAGCATAAATCTGCTGTGAAATGGCGCGCTCACATTTAAAGGAACAAACCGCATTGATTGGTTGCTGTTTACTGTCTGTTTAAGAAGGTCCCCTGCCATATCAATGCTGTCGGCCTGACCGCTGATCACTATCTGGTCTGTCGAATTGATGTTGGCGACATCCATGGGCAGCCCTTCTAAGGTTTTACGGATCATGTCAACATCCAGATTTTGCGCAATAACAGCCGCCATCCCGCCGGTACCGGGCGGTGTTGCCTGCTGCATCAGTTGTCCCCGGATTTGAACTGTTCTTAAGGCTTCGGAGAACGGCATGACATCTGCGGCAACCAAAGCCGTATATTCACCCAGGCTGTGGCCCCCGAAAAAATCCGACGTAAATCCGTATAAAGATTTTAGACCCTCAAACATGGCAATCTCTGTGGTGAGAATACACGGCTGGGTGAACTCGGTCAGATTGATTTTTTGATCATTCCCAAAACAAAGGTCTGCCACATCCCATCCGAGTGTTTCTGACGCTTCCTCATAAGTTTCACGACTTTTCTTAATATTATCGTAAAAATCCTTCCCCATACCGGATCGCTGAGTTCCCTGTCCGGGGAAAACCACTGCGGTTATTTCTTTATTCATATTTACCTCCTCCTGCCGGTCACCGGATTATTTTAGATGTTATTCCAATTCGCATTCAAGCGGCATCTGTGTTGGCTGCGTCGTCGACTCCTCAACGTAGACAAACATACGCCTGCGTCGCCTCCTCCTTGCCTCCTTGATGACATCTTGAATGCAAAAGGGAATTAATCAAATTGTGAAAATAAATTATCATATGCTCAAGAGAAGACAATGACTCTGGGAATCAAAAAATTGACACTTCGTATCAATTGATTTAAATCTGTTTTCACAAAGGGTTTTTGATACACAAAATTATCATTTTAAATCATACAACCATTTATCTTTTATGAATTCAGTCCCGTATATCGCTGGATCGACATTTTTGTCTGCCTTCAATGCGCTGGTGGGAAAAGGAATCCCCGTCAGCATTATTGAAGATACGATCGGAATGAAAAAGGAAGCGCTGGAAGACCCGGATGTTCGTCTAACCGTTCCACAATGGAACGAATTTCTGGAACAGGGAGTGGCATTATCTGGAAATCCGGCGTTTGCCCTTCAATTGGGAGAACAGATTTCTCATGAAAAAATGAGTCTGGTAGGGCATGTTGTGTTCAACAGTCGTACCGTTGGGGAGGGGCTTCAACAATACACTCGATTTATCAAACTGGCCAATGAAGGCGACCTTGTGGTCCTCCGGAAAGAAAACAACGAAGTCATTATGGTCTATGAAACGGAAATCCCTGAATATTATTCTCCGCTTGCCATGGAAAGAAATTCTTCCGTTTTCATCACACGATTACGCAGGTATACAGGAGCTAAAATTCCACTTAAACAGGTGCATGTCCAGCATTCCGCCCCAAATTATGTGGAAGAATATCAACGTATTTTTCAAGGCGAAATTTTATTTGATCAGGCAGAAAATAAATTTATCTTTGACCAGAGCATCTTATCACTAAAAATAAAACTTCGTAGCTCTCATCTGAATGCCGCACTGCTTCACTATGCTGAATCACTTTTAAATAAATTGTCGTTACAACGGCCTTTCCAAAAACGCGTCCAACAATTTATTGTAAAGTATTTACCGGAAGGTGAAGTGGATATTGAAAAAATATCCCATTTGATGAATATGAGTCGCCAAACGCTGTATCGGAAGCTAAAGGAGGAAGGTACCAACTTTCATGAACTATTGGATGAAACAAGAAAAAAGTTTGCCGTGAAATACCTCAGGCAGCATCACTATTCCATCAATGAAATCACTTTTTTGTTAGGTTTTTCAGAAACCAGCGCATTTAGCCGCGCCTTCAAGCGATGGTATCAAAAAAGCCCGGCAAATTTTCGAAAAAAATAGCAATCATTAACATTTTGACCGTTGACCGGGGTCAATGTGACCGGGGTCAAAGCTTGAATAGTGAATTATCTATTAACAAACGACGTGTAATTTTTTATTAAATTCGTCATGAGAGAAAAAGGTGTCACATCTTGAGTTATGAATTCAACAATAAATATTATAATCACAAAAGTTAGAATAAACAATTTGTCGCTTTAATAGCAAATTAAAAATAATCCATTCCTGATCTGGACGATTGGGCGAGAACAGATATAAAACAGGTCAAATCGGTGTCTTTTTCAAGCCCGGCTTTTGGTTTGTATCGTGAAATATTTGCTAAACCGACAGTATTGCAGAAATTTTCAGAAGCGTGCACTCGATAACTTTACGTACTTTTTCTATTGTCGGGATTGACGCAATACCTTGAGGTAAAGGGAATACCCAAATTATCCATTGAATCATAGGAAAAAACTGGAATTATCCATTTATGACATCCCGTATTCCGCCCGTTCAATGAGTTCCATCTGCATGTCCTTATTTAAAGTCACAAAATAAGCGTTGTACCCGGAAATTCTAACCAGCAGGTTCCGGTAGTTTTCCGGGTGCGCCATGGCGTCTTTGAGTGTTTCTGACGTCACTACGTTCATCTGCATTTGCATGCCGCCCATGTCAAAATAGGTTTTTACATAGGAGAACATATCATTCACGGTCTTTTCCCGGGAGTCTTCTGCTGACGGGATGACTTTCACGTTAAACGCAATATTGTTGTTGATGTTTTTCGTATCCAGCCGGGCTACATCCCGGATGTTGTCCAGCAGGTTTTTAGACGCATTGGGTTCCGGGGTCAGGCCCGGGGTAAATGCCTTGCCGCTCAATCGCCCGGACGGTAGGGCGCCGGTCAGGGTACCGTATGCCACGTGGTTGGACATGGACCAGAAGCCGACCGTATATTTGCCGCCGCGATAATGTTTTTTGCTGCCATAGTAATCATGGGAAAATTTGGCGATCCGGTCTGCCATTGCTACGGCTTCATCACTGCCGGACCCGAACAGCGGCACTTTTTTGGTGACCATGGCGAGGAGTGCCGGATCATTTTCAAAATTTTCATCCACCGCCTTTTTCAGGTTTTTCAGAGATATCTTTTTATCCTCATAGACCAGTTTTTTGATGACTAACAGCGAATCCGTGACATCTGCCAGGCCGATGAGTGCCGCGCCGGAGCTGTTATATTTGGCACCGCCAACGGTTACGTCTTTGCCTTTACTGATGCAGTCGTCGATTACTGAAGACAGCAGGGGTGTGGGGCGGATGACCTGATGGGCTTTTGCCAACATTTCATTATATTCAATGGACTGGTCAATGATAAATTTAAACTGGGTGGTAAATGCGTTAAAAAAATCATCAAAGGTTTTAAACGGATCATCTTCGATGTTTCCGGTGTCAATTTTTCCGGTGTTTGGGCCGAGCTTCCAGTTGAGCAGCGGATGTGTACCGTTGTTTAATGCCATTTCAAGGGCTGCCACCATGTTCATCATCTGGAAATTGGTATGGCCGATGTGTTTTCCGGATAACGTGGGTTCCACGCACCCGGTGGCAGACCAGTTGCGCAGATCTTCAATCTCGTAATTGAACTCTTCTAATGATGCCATGACTTCATTGTCATTGTGCATGGACGGCGTGGCCGATGTGATCAGGTTGACTTCGCACAGTCGCTTTAAATAGGTGTCACTGTTTTTCTCCGGCATAAACCGGGCATTGACATTGGGATCACGGATGGAAAGCATTTCTGTGACTTTTAAAAAGATGTAGGTCATATCGCAGACCCCGTCATCCCCTTGTGGCGTCACGCCGCCCAACGTAATGGCCTGGTCCGAGGAACTGCCGCCAAATACCCAGTTGGCCATATCCGGGGTCAGGGGCAGGTGGTCGGTGCAGCGCATGTAAAAACAGCCGATGAGTTCAACGGCATGTTTGATGTATTTTGTTTGTTCCTCTTTGGTGTTAAGTTTTGCCATGTCTGATTCAAAATAGGGTTGGAGCCACTGGTCCAGGCGTCCCAGGGACAGCCCGGCATTGGTGCTTTCCATATGCAGGCCCACCCAGGATATCCACATGGCATTGACCGCTTCATCCAGGGTCCGGGCGGGTTTTTCCACCACCTGATCACAGATGGCTGCCAGGTTTTCAAGTTCTGCCTTTCGTTTTGGATCTTGTTCGATAGCCGCTTTTTTTGCCGCGAACCCGGCCAGATTTTTTGAATACGCGCACAATCCTTCCAGGCAAAGCATCATGGCTTCAAGGGTATTTTTTTCATCAGAATGGTCATCAACGGTTTTCAGCTTTTCTTTGATTTCTTCTATGATGCCGCTGGTCCCCATTCTCAGGAGCTTGGGGAAATCCGGGATGGTGTGGGAAATAGTGACTGATTTCCAGATAAAATAGATGGCAAAGCGCTCATCAATCTGCTGACACAGGGGGCTGTCATATTTTTCACGCACCCATTCCTTGAAATTTCTGTTCGCCCAATAGGGGAATATTTCATGATGAAGGATATTCATTGTCTCTTCAGACACATCATAGGGGTTTAATGTCCGGTGAGGGACGGTCAGGAGTTCTCCCCAGATCATGGTGCCGTGGCCTTCCGGATAAACCACTACGCCGATGTCTTTTGTGGTTGTGGTCCCGGCGATGAGGTCGTTTTCTCTGATTAACGGTTTCCGATTTTCCATTAAATATTTATAGGCTTTTGCTTTACGAATAACAGGGTGCCAGGGATTTCCCTTGTTGTCTGTCTCATAGCCGTTTGCCTTGTGCCAGTCTGTGACAAGCTTTGGCAGTTCCGTGCAAACCTCGGGTTTGACTTCAAAATGTATGTCTAAGAATTTTTTTACCCGGGGGAAATCATCGATGCTGAATTCGGATAAAAACGGGTCGCCCAGAAATTTTACATTCTCATCAATGGCATCCGCTTTCATTCGAAAGGCAAACCGTTGCTGCAAATTATCGCTGAGTTCTTTTTTATGGGTGGGTGATTTTTTTAAGAGTTCTTTTTTCGAAATGGTCCGTTCTTTTTCCATGAGTTTTTTCTGTTTGTTTTTTAACAGCAAAGACAGGAAAAAGAAGAACAGGTTGAGATACGATTGATTTCCTTTGGTGCTTAACTGGCCTTTTAATACCATGAATAACTGTTCTGTGGGTGTGGCCCCCAGCAATTTGATCACAGCGTTTTCCGAATGAAACGTCAGCATGGTATCGATTTTTTCAGGCAATGTTTTGGATACCGACACTTTGCCGTTTTTAAAAATAACCGCAGATGCTACGGACCCGGAAACGGTTTTAAAACCCATGGAAAAATTGATCCACCCCTGGTCGCTTTTGAGGTATTTTTTTAACCCGGGCCGGAAATTAAAATTGGCCGCAAATACCCGCAGCAGGGTATTTAATAAAATATTGGTCGGTGAAAATTTTATTTTTGCGTTACCTGGCTGGAAGAAGAACATGGTGGACCTCCTTTGTTGTTTAATCAGCTAACAAATTATTTTTTACCCACTCACCGATTTGTTCCATGGCTTCGGGGTATGAAATTTTCGTCTGCCACCCAAGCTCCTGCCGGGCTTTAGAAGTATCCACGTCATTGTCGCGTCCCATGACGGCGATGGCCAGCCGGGTGACCGGCGGCCGGATGCCGATGGGGGTAAGTAGTTTTTCAGTTACATTCGCGATGCGCCATGCCATAAAATAAGGAAGGCTGCCCATTGGTTTTTTTCCGACAAGGGCGGATAAATCCGTTAAATATTGTTTCCAGGTCACGTCCCAGTCGTCTCGAAGCTGATATGTCTGGCCGGAGGCCGTATCCGAAGTGCCGGCTTTGATAATACCGTCCACCAGATTGTCCACATAAATCAGACTGGCACTGTATTGTC
>Ga0307991_1002090_pt1 | contig 13654 bp, 13 predicted proteins | sample EllFjometagen131_FD_203146 | JGI IMG/M metagenome (GOLD analysis project Ga0307991, IMG submission 203146) | Marine microbial communities from Ellis Fjord, Antarctic Ocean - #131 | ecosystem: Environmental > Aquatic > Marine > Unclassified | place: Southern Ocean | collected 2014-10-08
TAAATATTTAATCTTGTGAAATTCATTCTTGGCTTTAATGACTTTGTTATATACAATTAAATGTTTCTCAATGCCTATTTCCATCTTGAAATTATTCTCAACAATTTCAACAGATTTCTTTGACATAGTATTTCTTAATTTATCATCTTTTAGAATTCTTATAATCCTGTCAGAGGTTGCATCAATATCTCCAACATCAACAAGAAATCCATTCTCATTGTCTTTAACCTGTATTGGTATGCCGCCGACTTTTGTTCCCACAATTGGATTTCCGCAGGCCATGCCTTCTGTGACAGAAAGACCAAACCCCTCATTTTTTGAGCACAATGCAACAAGGTCAGCACTATTGTAAACTTCTGGAAGAATGTTATAATCAATATTTCCAGTAAAAATAACATCTTTATCAAGATTAAGGTCTTTTATAAGCTGGTGCACTTTTTGATCCAGAATTTCCCTGTTTTTTGACAGCTTGCTGCCCATTGATTTTCCTCCTACAAAGACAAGCTTTGCATTAGGAACATGTTTCAGTATTTTTGGCATGGCCCTAATAAGCTGTTCATGCCCACACTTTGCATCAACACGTTGCACGCATAATATAACTTTTGAATTTTTAGGGATCCTATATTTTTCTCTTACAGCTGCCTTATCAACATCCATAATCTTAAACAGATGAGTATTTGCTATTGGATAGATTAATTCTGTTTTTTCTCTGGGAAGGCCTGCATTTACTGCTGCCTCTATATATTCAGGTGAGGAGAAAATTATTTTGTCATATTCATTTAAATTTTTTATAAGAAATTCTGAAAGCGGCTTTGACATATTTTCAATGAATGGTATGTGCCATGTTAAAATCAATGGAATTCCTCTTGGGACATATTTATAAGCAAAAAGAAGCTGAAAATCATGTATATGCACAACATCGGCAGGATCTTCTTCAAGAAGCTCTTTTATTTTTTCCCCAAAATATTCATTTACAGTATTAAAATCAGAAAATCCCTCTATCTGGTCTACAGGCTTTGTAAACTCATTCTTATTGTAATGGCTCCCTTTATATACTGCTTCTTTGAATTTGCTGTGACCTATCATTATCTTAGATTTAATAGGTTCTTTAGGCACCCTAAAAATAGATACTCCCTTTATCTCATCCTGGTTTTCCTCTCCAGATGGCCTTAAATGCACTTCAACAACTTCATTGCCGTTCTTTACCATCTCTTTGCAGAGATTAAGGAGATAAGTGGATACTCCGCCTATATGGGGGTAGAAAGACTCGCTTGCATAGTATATTTTCATTTGTTGTTCTGTATTTTATGATAGGTATGATTTATATAAGTTTTTTGATTATAAAGTAAATTGTACGCAAAAAATTCAAAAAATTTAAATAAGGAAAGATTAATAATAACTAAAAAGAGTGTGAAAAATGATTCCTAAGCTTGATAACTACAAAAAGATTGTTGGAAATAATGTAATAAAACAAATAAGAGGAAGTGCAAAACCTCTTCAGGGCAAGCACATTGTACATATAAATGCAACATCAATGGGAGGAGGTGTTGCTGAAATTTTAAATTCCTTAATATTTCTTATGAATGATGTTGGCATAGATACAGGATGGCGTGTTGTTCTGGGAAGCCATTCTTTCTTTAATGTAACAAAAAAAATGCATAATTTTCTTCAGGGAAAAAAAGGAAACATGAAAAACAACTACAAAAATATATACCTTGAATATTGCAAAAGAAATTCTCTAATAAACCATATTAATGAGCATGCTGTTGTTATTGCACATGATCCGCAGCCATTGGGAATGATAGCTAACTACAACAAGAGAAATAAATGGATATGGAGATGCCATATAGACATTTCAAGCCCTAATAACCAGGCATTGAATTTCTTGCTACCTTTCATAAAAAAATATGATGGTATTGTTGTTTCATCCAAAAAATTTAGGATAAAGAGTTTAAGAAAACCTCAAATAATTATTCACCCAAGCATAGACCCCTTATCTGTGAAAAATAAAAATATCAGCCATGCAAAAGCACAAAGATTATTGTCAAAAATAGGGATTAATATGGACAAGCCAATAATCACACAGATTGGAAGATTTGATCCATGGAAAGGCCATATTGGCGTAATTAATATGTTCAAGAAAATAAGGGAAAAAGAGGATTGCCAGCTGATTTTTATGGGTGATATGGCAAGTGATGATCCTCAGGGCCCGGTATTATACCACAAAATAAGGCAGATGGCTGACAAGTTTAAAGACATTTACACAATAACACAAAAGAATGATTTGCTGGTTAATATCTTGCAAAGAGAATCTGCTTTTGTATTCCAGAACTCTCTCAAGGAGGGCTTTGGATTAACTGTGGCCGAGGCATTATGGAAGGGAACACCTGTTATTGGGACAGCGGTTGGTGGGATTCCATTGCAGGTAATCAATGGCAAAACAGGTTATATTATTAAAGACAAAAAAGACGGTATAATCAAGGCATTAAATATCCTGAGGGATAAATCACTTCGCGATAAATTAGGCAAGGCAGGGCATGAGCACGTAAAAAACAATTTCCTTATTACAAGGCACTTACAAGATTACATTAAACTATTAAATAATATATGCCCATAACCAATACAATAATTTAATCTTTGGGCTTTTTCATAAAATTTAAGTGCAATATTTCATTAAACTTAAATGTTTAAGAATTTCTCTTTGCATGCTCGACTATCAATGCATGATATTCCTGGTATAATTTAAAATCTTTTGGCAGGTTTTCCTCAAACATTTTTTTTACTTTTTCATATTGCTCATTTTTTTCAATAAGGCCGAGCTTTGCAAAAATCCTTTTTGTGTATGCATCAACAACAAAAGTTGGAACCTTAAATGCATAAAGCAGGATTGAGTCAGCTGTTTCAGGACCAATGCCCCAAACATTAAGCAGTTCCTCTCTCGTTGGTGTTTTTCCTTTAAGGTTGATGTAAAATTCTGCAAAGATCTTTAGTTTTTTTGCTTTCTGGTTAAAGTAGCCTGCTGGCTTAATAGCTTGCTTTAATTTTTCCAGATTAAGCTTTTTAATTTTCATGGGTGTTAATGCTTTTAATTTTCTCAGATTTAACAGTGCTTTTTCAACCTGCGGCCAGCTGGTGTTTTGCGTTAGGATGGCACCAATGCATATCTCAAATATTTGCTTTTTGTTTCTTGGATAAGAATAATCATTTGGATGATAACCTTTTATTGATCCAGTCTTTGTTGGATTAGTTCCTTTACATTCTAACAAAGGCCACCAGCCTTGAGGGTCATAAAGTTTCAGAAGTTTTTCATATAATTTCTTAATAGAATTCATCTATAAACTCCCCTTCTTTCATTATGATTTTGCCATCAACCTTTAATGTTGGATTTCTTAAAACACCATCAAGGTGGATAGGAACATCATTACTTCCATTATAACTTAAATTATTGCCAAATGCAAAATGAACTGTCCCTTTAACTTTTTCATCTTCTAAAATGTTTCCGGTTAATATTGCTTTTGGATTTGTTCCAATTCCCAACTCTGCAAATCTGAATGCTTTTTCTCCGACTGAAGAAAGCATTTTATTCATCTTATTTGCTTCTTCATTATCAAGAATAATTTTTCCTGCTCCATTAACCACATCAACTTTTACAGGATTTTTCAGGATTCCTAATCCAGGAAAAGAGCCGTCAAAAACAATTGTTCCGTTTGTTTTCTCTCTTACTATCCCGCTGTCAACCTCTCCTGTTGGCAGGTTTCCAAATGCCCCTGCCCTGTTTTTTAGAAGATTGTTGCTTTGGCCTTGAGTATCATGCACTGCTGTTCTTATATTAGTGCCTGCTTTTGTTGTAATATGAATCTCTTTTGAGTTTGCTATTATAGGCCTTAATTTATCATGAAACTTTATAAGCTCATCATACTCAATATCTACACACCTTTTCATCATATCATAAGTTAGTCCTGGAGCTGATATTATTCTATGGCCTTTTTTAGTTGCATTCCTCCTAGCATTTGTGTGGGATAATGATTTTGAAGTAAGGTAGAACTGAACATCATGATTAAGCTTTAATTCAGCAACTTCTGGCTCTGGCTCCTGTCCATCCCTCTCAAGTTCTTCTATAACTTTAATTCTTGCAGAAGGAGTTATTTTTTTTGCATATTCATAAACCTGCATTGCCAGTTCTTTTTTGGGCTCGTCTGTAATAATAAGAAAACTTTCAGATGGTTTTAAATCTAAAACTTTTTTTAGTATTGTATCTAATATTTGAGTATTTATTTTCATACAACAGGAAAATGTTCTTTGATTTATTAAATTTTGTTATTTTGCAGAAACATTAATATATAATCATAAAATATAAATAAGAACAGATTAAATCAAGGAAAATGGACAAAAAATATGATTTTGGGAAAATAGAAAAAGAAATACTTACATTTTGGAGAAAAAATAAAAAACAAATCTATGATTCTCTTCAGGAAAATCCAAAAGATAAAAAGCCATTATTCTCATGGCTTGAAGGACCTCCAACAGCAAATGCTCCTCCAGGATTGCATCATGTTGAGGCAAGGGTTTCAAAAGATTTAGTTTGTAGATATAATTTCATGAAGGGTTTTGCTGTTCCGAGAAAAGGAGGATGGGACTGCCATGGACTGCCAGTTGAAATCCAGGTCCAGAAGAAACTTAAACTTAAAACAAAAAAGGACATTTACAAATTTGGTGTTAGTAAATTTATTGAGACATGCAAAAAAGATGTTTTCTCTTTTGTCAAGGAATGGTCAGACATGACTGAGCGCATGGGATTCTGGGTTGACTTAGATAATCCATATAAAACAATGGATACAAAATTTATGGAAAGCGAATGGTGGGCATTAAAGCAGTTGTTTGATAAAGGCCTTATTTATAAAAGTTATAAGGTTGTTCCATATAGTGTTGGCTGTGAAACACCATTATCAAGCCATGAGGTTGCCCTCGGCTACAAAGAAGTTGAGGACATGACCGTTACAGTAAGGTTTGAGGCAAAAGAAGATATTTACAAAAAATTCCCAGAGCTTGACAAAAACAAGAAATTGTATTATTTAGTATGGACAACAACACCATGGACTCTTCCAAGCAACTTATCCATTGCTGTTAAAGATGATATAGACTATGCAATTGTTGAAGCAGATTTTTCTAATGAAAAAGGAGAAAAGGTATATTATATCATAGCAGAAGATCTTGTTGAAAGATTTTTTCCTGAAAAAGAAGACAACAGAAAAATAATAAAAACAATAAAAGGAAAAGAGCTTGAGGATATAGGATATAAACCCTTGTTTGATTATTTTAAAGATAAAGTTAAAGATTCATTCAGGTTTATTCTGGCAGATTTTGTGACAACAGAAGAAGGAACAGGATTAGTACATCAGGCACCAGCATTTGGTGAGGAAGATTATGATGTATGCAAAAAAGAAGGAATTGATTTTGTCAATCCAGTTGACCTTGAGGGCAAATTTACACAAGAAGTTCCAGATTATAAAGGTAAATTTGTAAAGGACTGTGACCAGGATATAATAAAAAGATTAGATAAAGAAGGAAAATTATTTGTGAACTATAAGATTAAGCATACATACCCTTTCTGCTGGAGAACAGGCTGCCCATTAATTTATTATGCAATGGATGCATGGTTTATCTCTGTTTCAAAATTTAGGGATAAATTAGTTAAAAATAACAATAAGATTAGCTGGTATCCTGAAACCTTTAAAGAGGGAAGATTTGGAAACTGGATTTCAGAGGCAAAGGACTGGGCTTTATCAAGAAACAAGTTCTGGGGAACACCGTTAAACATATGGGTTTGCGAAAACGAGAAATGCAATCACATGGAAGCAATCGGAAGCATAAAAGAACTTAAGGAAAAAACAGGCATTGAAGTAGATGATTTACATATTGGCTCTGTTGATCCTTTGACATATAAATGCCCAAAATGCGGCAAAACAATGAAAAGGACTTCTGAGGTTATTGACGCTTGGTTTGATTCAGGGGCAGCGCAATTTGCCCAATTTCATTACCCATTTGAAAACAAGGATTTGTTTGAAAAAAGATTTCCTTATGACTTTATCTCGGAAGCAATAGACCAAACCCGCGGCTGGTTTTACACATTGCATGTTTTATCAACTCTATTGTTTGATGATTTAAGTTATAAGAATGTTCCAGTTACTGGATTGTTATGCGATGAAAACGGGGAAAAGATGTCCAAATCAAAGGGAAATATACTCTCCCCAAATGATGTTTTTGACAAGAGAGGAGTAGATTCTGTAAGGCTTCTTATGTGTTCTTATCCTCTTGGAAATAATGTTAAGGTTGGGCTTTCTGTGTTTGATGAGGTAATAACTCCTTTCTTTAACATACTCTGGAACGCATATTATTATATTGCAACTTATATCAATGACTTTAAGCTTGATGATGTCAAAAATATTGATGTTGAAAGAATAGAGGATAGATGGATTATATCAAGAGTCAATTCAACTATAAATGATGTTGATGAAAGCATGGAAAAATATGATTATGCCCATGCCATTGAATTCATAAGAAATTTTGTTGTGAATGATTTTTCAAGGACTTACATTAAGATTATAAGAAGCAGGACACAGGAAAAAGATAAAGAACTTGCATTTACTTTCAAGTATGTTTTTGACAGATTAATAAAAATAATGGCCCCATTCACGCCATTTATATCAGAGCATATTTATCAGGAGTTTTTAAAAGGAGAATCCTGGAGCATTCACTTTGAAGAGTGGCCAATCCATGAAAAAATAAATAAAAAGCTTGAAACTGAGTTTTTGTTTGCTTCTGACATAATACAAGCAGTGCTTGCAGCAAGGGAAAAAGCACAGGTTGGAATCAGGTGGCCATTAAGCAAGGTTGTGATACACTCAAAAGAGGGCAAAAAACTAGCTAAAGATGTTGAATCATTAGTTTTATTGCAGACAAATGTAAAAGAATTAGAGTATGTTGAGAAGTTTGACCTTGGCTATGACTTTAAGATTAATTATAAAAACATCGGAAAAGAATATGGTAAGAAAACAGCAGATATTATTGAATTAATAAATAAGAATAAAGACAAGGTAATAAATGCATTGAGTGATGGAAAAGAAAAAATATCTTTTGAAGGCAGGGAAGTTAATCTGAAAGAGCATATTAATATAGTGAAAATTGTTCCTGATCCATTTGTTCTCGGCAGTGGAAAAGACTTTGATGTTTATCTTGATAAAACAATGAGCCCTGAGCTTGAGAATGAAGGATACTTTAGAGAGTTGACAAGAAGAATCCAAAGCCTGAGAAAAAAAGCAGAGCTAAATAAAATGGATAAAATAGAACTCTGTTTAGAGCTTGATTCTGATTTTGAAACTTATGTTAGATCAAACCTTAAAGAATTAGATGGAAAAGTAGGGTCAAAGAAAACTATTTTTGGAAAGGTTTCTAAAGAATTAAAGTTTTCAGCAAAAGATAAAGTAAAACAAAAAGAATTTGGGATTGGGATTAGACTAAAACAGCGTTGATTGTCCCTTCCTGACCAGGCCTGTTTGTTATTACTGCCTTGCCTTTCTCTGTCTGGATAATGCATCCCTTGGTCATTATGTTTCTTCTCATAAAGTGCCTGTTAGCAGGTGTTTCAACAACAGAGGTTATCTTTGTTTTAGAATATTTTTTGGTTTTTTTATCCAATAGATTAACAAAGTTATCATGAAGCAATATCTGTTTATGATTTCCACCTACAGTTCTAATTACTTTTAGTTTCCTTTCATCAACCTTTGTTAATGAGGGGACTCTTCCCTGCTCAGACAATTTTTTGGTTCTATTTTTCTTATATCTTGAGCTTGTTGCACTTCTCTTTGATCTTCTTTGACTGATAGCCATAAAGTTAGGATTTTTAAATTATTTATAAGCTTTTTGATTATCCTAATGGTTTATATAGTAAAGTTTATATATGCAACCGGTTATCCATTATAATATTTTAATTCGCGAGGGTGATTATAAATGGAAGATTCAAGACCATTGGATGCCTTAAACAAGGCAAGGAACAAAAGAGTAATTGTAGAACTAAAGAATGGAAAACAATATGTTGGCAAGCTTAATGCATTTGACATACACATAAATGTTGTTTTAGAAGATGCTGAGGAAAAAATTAATGGAGAGTCAACGAGAAAGCTTGGTGTTATTTTCTTAAGGGGAGACACAATCATTATAATATCACCAACACAGTAAATGATTTTCTTGGAGTATTAGAATGTCTAAAGGAACTGCCTCGATGGGCAAGAAAAGCGGAAAGAAAAACATGATTCACTGCCGCAGGTGCGGCAAGAGAACATACCACATTAGGAAGAAGGTATGCTCCTCATGCGGATTTGGAAAATCCCCAAAACTTAGAAGCTATAAATGGCAGAAAGATAAATAAGATCTGATTTCTAGAACAATTTCTTTTTCCAGAGAATAATGACACCTATTATTGAAAGGGCTAGTGAAACCCCCATTGTAATGGGGAAAGCATATGATGAGTTCTGAAATGGCAGGGCAATATTCATGCCATAAATACTTGAAACAAGTGTTGGCAGCATTAGGATTAAAGTTATTGAGGTAAGAAGTTTCATCACAGTGTTTAAGTTGTTTGATATTACAGAAGAGAAAGTCTCTGTCATGCTTGTTATGATATTTGTGTAAATATTTGTCATTTCAATTGCCTGCTTATTTTCTTCTGTCGTATCTTCAAGAAGATCTTTGTCATGCTCAAATTGTGTGAAAACCTTTGTCTTTGTTAACCTATCAATCAAGAATTGGTTGGATTTTAGTGATGTGCTGAAATAAACCAATGATTTTTGGATATTTAATAATCCGAATATGTCCTTATTTTTTGCTGTTTTTTTTAATTCTTCTTGTATAACATGCAATTTTTTGTTTATATCATTTAAATATTTTAAATAAATTCTTGCAGAGATAAGAAGTATTACTAATGTTGTTTGTATTTTCTTTGCAGTATAAATCTTTTTGGTTTTTAATTCATCTATAACATCATTTTCATTAAAACAAAGTGTTATTAGATAATTATCAATAAGGATTATTCCTAATGGTATTGTCGAATATTCTAATTTAGCATTATTTGAATTTTTCTTGGGAGTTCTTGTTATAATAAAAAGAAAGTTTTCATCCCTTTCCATATCAGGCATCTCATCCATGTCTTTTAGGGATGATATAACATCCTGTGGCAGTTCAATAATATGGTTTATCTTTGATAGCTCTTTTTTAGTTGGGCAGATGAGATTTATCCAGCATCCCCTTGCAGGCTTTTTTATTAATTTAAGTTCCCCTTTGAATGACTTGAATATTTCTATCATATTAATGTAAATTTATTAATTAATATTTAAATGATTGGTTTTTGAAATCATTACCAGCTTATTTTTGTTAATCCTAAACATGGTTTTTTAGGCAAATTGTTGAACTTGAATAAAACAGTTACAAAAACACAAAGTATTTAAATACTTAATACTTGCATATTTTACGAGGATTGTGTATAAAAATGATTAAGAGCAGAAGCCTGTCAAAAAGGGAGTATGAAATAGTCTTAGGCCTTACTCTAAAAAAAATAAATATAATCAGTATGGATGATGCTTCAAAACTTTTTAAAATCAATAAAAAAAAGTTATGGGATATTTTTTACAGATTGGAAAAAAAAGGATGGCTTGAAAGAATAGAGAAAGGAAAATATATGGTTGTACCATTTCAAGCTAAAGAAGGCTGGCTTGAACATCCCTTTGTTTTGGTTTCAAATCTAATAAAGAATTATTACATATCTTATAGAACAGCTCTTGCCCATTATGGATTAACAGAACAGATTCCAATTTATGTTTATGTCACAACAACAGAAAGGAAAGGTAAATTAGAATATAAGCTGCAAAACTATATTTTAAAATTTGTGAGGGTAAATAAGAATAAGTTTTTTGGATTCAGAACAGAGTTAATAAATGACAAAAAGATTTTTATTGCAGAAAAGGAGAAAGCTATTATTGATTGTTTAGATAAAGAGAGGTATGCAGGCACTATAATTGAGACTACAAAGGCATTAAGTAATACTAACATTAATATAAATAAAGTTAAAAAATATGCCTTAAAAATGAGCAATTCTTCGTTAAACAGAAGGCTCGGTTATTTACTTGATATGCTTAAAAAAGATTCTTCTGGCTTGGAAAAACATATTGGAAAGCATAGAAATATCTATCTCTCAACAGCTTTGCCTAAAAAAACACTAGAAATAAACAGGAAGTGGAAACTCATTATTAATATAAGAAAAATGGATTTGTTAAGATGGTAAGTAGGGATGAAATAATAAGAATAGCAAGGAAAGAAAAACTGCCCCTTGGAACTGTTGAAAAAGACTTTATCTTGACTTATATCCTAAAGAAAATATACGAATCTAATTTAAAGGATAAACTTGTTTTTAAGGGTGGAACAGCATTACATAAATTATATTTACATAAGAGAATATCAATTGACTTAGATTTTACAGAGATAAAACAAATAAACATAGAGAAATTAAAGACAGTAGTAGAAGATAAAGAAATAAATTCAAAAATTAAAGAAATAAACAAAACAGGCAATTCAACAAAAATAGTTTTGAATTATACTACTGTTTTAGAATATAAAAACAGCATTATTATTGATATAAGTAAAAGAGAAAAACCAATTTTAGAATTAATTACTAGGAATTTAAAGTCACATTATTTCAAAGATATTAAAATTTTAACATTTCAATTAGAAGAGCTAATTGCTGAAAAGATAAGAGCAATAATTCAAAGAAATAAACCAAGAGATTATTTAGATATTTATTATATTTTAAGTAAAAAGAATTTTGATATTAAGAAGACAATCCAAATAGCTAAACAAAAACTTAAAGCAGACAACGATAAACTTGATATTGAAAGAATATTTAATAATTTAGATGTTGTTAGAGGTTTATGGGAACTGGATTTAAGAGAGATACTACCAAACATACCAGATTTTGATAAGGTGATCAACAAAATAAAAAGTATATTGCCATAAATTCTTGAGGCATTACAAAAGCTTTTTATACGTTAGCAATGTCACTCTTTTTATGCGGGGATGCCGGAGTGGTCAAACGGGACAGGCTTAGGACCTGTTAGCTTAGTGCTTACAAGGGTTCGAACCCCTTTCCCCGCATTTATTCTCTGTTTAACTATTCTTTATACACTTTTTTTAATTAACCTATCAATCAACCCTGAAACATTAGTTGATTTATTTTTCAGCTTTACAATGTTTTCCATACTTAATGTCACATCTATTCTTTTCTTTTCAAAAGGTAGCACACCATATTTATCGAAGAATTGCCACATTTCAAATATTTTTATTTCTTTTTTTGACAGCATTTTCTCACCATTTTTTCTATTTTTGCTATACTTTGTATATTTTCCTTTGCTATTTTTTTTATCTTCCTCATCAATTTTTTCTCATCATAATAAATCTTTCGTTTTTTGGAGCCATATTTCTTCCTAAAATTCCTGTTAAATTAGAAACATTTATATATTAGTTACGTTTTAACGGAATTATGCAATTATCAAAAACAGAAATAACTGTTTTGGAACAGGTAGCAAAAGGCAATAAAGCAATAAAAATTATAGCTGAAGCTCTCAAAAAGAGTGATAAGCAAATATATGTAACAGCTAAAAACCTAGCAGAGAAGAACGTTATTGAACGAATAAACGGAACTCTAAAGGTTAAAGAAGCACTACATATTACCCTTCTTCTGCAACTATTAGCAGACATACCAAACATAGCTCCAGTTCTCTCAGATTCAGGAATACCCATATTTACAGCACTTCTTAAGCCACTGACTATTGAAGAAATATCCAAAGAAACTAGCTTCAAAAAGACAATGATATACAGTAAAATTCAAGAAGCTGGTAAAAGGAGCATGATCAGAAAAACTAAGTTTACCTTTATGATAAATGAGAAGATATGGCTTAAGCTAATGAATTTCTTAAAAGAACTGAAAAAATATGAGAAAACAATAGATGCAAGGATTCCTGCAAGTTCAACAATATACTACAAGAAAAACAAAGAAATAGTATTCTCATGTAAAGAAGAGGTTGATGCAGTAAAGACTGCATTTTCAGCATATGAAAAATATGGCATAAAACTATTGCTAGTCAAAAACTATTACTATCTGCCTAAAAAAGAACTAACCAAACGGGATGTCCTAAAACATTCCTTGTATGTTGTTGAGAAAGACAGGGATATAAGAAACCTGATATTTGTAGCTTTGTTCTATACCAAGTACAAAAAAGAATTTAAAATAAAACATGAAATACTTACAAACTTAAATGAAGTATTGGCAGGCAGAAAGATTAATGGATATCCAACATACGAAGAACTTAAAGACAGAGCAGAAGTCTATGGCATAAAGGTGTAAGATGATAACAGACTTTAACCATGTAGAAGACATATTTAAAGAAATTAATAAAGTTATGTTAAAGAAAGTCAATGTCTTTGTTATTGGAGGAGCAGCATTGCTTCACCAGGGATTAAAACCTGCAACAAAAGATATTGATATTGTTGTTTATACAAAGGAAGAATTCATTGAGTTTCAGAAAGCATTGGAAAAACTAAGCTTCAAACCTAAGATTCCCGGAAGAGAATATACACATATGAATATTAGCCAGATTTTTCAGAAAGGAGATTTCAGAATAGACCTCTTTGAAAAAGAAGTTTGTGGCAGATTCTCTTTGACAAAAGAGATGATGCAAAGAGCAAAGAATATAATTGATTTGGATCACATCACTGTTTCTCTTTGCTCTAATGAAGATATTTTCTTATTCAAAACAATGACTGAAAGAGATGGTGATCTTGATGATTGTATGAGGCTTGTAGAACCAGGAATAGAATGGAAAATAATTCTGCAGGAACTTCAGGATCAGATAAAGCAGAGCAAACAAAATGTATGGATAACTTGGGTTGGAGAAAGACTTGATATTCTAGAAGACAAAGGGCTTGTAATTCCTATCATGAATGAACTAAATAAACTAAGAAACAAGTTCTTTGATGATATTGAAAAACGTAGAACAGCAGGTTTATAAGGTTGAATAACTAAACATATACTTAAACTATTAAAAAAGTAAATAAGGTTTAAATGAGCTTATTTTCAATAAAATAAGCTTTTATAGTTGTTTGTAAAGCTTTAAATAAGCTCGTAAAGCTTTAAGCTAAGTGTTAGGCAAGTATCTTTATAAACAAAACCGTATTCTATAGTCATGATTCAGTATAAGTTATATACTGGTCAATATAGCAGAAAAAAAAAGACACGGAGGTGTTTTAGAAATGGAAATTAAAAGGGCAATAAAAAAGATAATTGCCATAGGAACAGGCGCAACAATGGTTGGTGCGACTGTTTTAGGAGCAATGGCAGCAGCCGACTTAGGAAACTATCCGGTACCCTTTGTAGAAGGTGGCGTGTATAATGCAGTTTCAGTAGTTGGAGCTGGTGCAAAAGCTGCAGACTCAATTGGAGTAGCAGATGTGTTGCTAGGCCTAAGTTATGTAGAAGGTCAGGCAGTATCAGATGCAACAGCAACAACAAGTCTTGAAGGAGATACATATAAGATATCTAAGGGCACAGATG
>Ga0307991_1002091_pt1 | contig 13652 bp, 8 predicted proteins | sample EllFjometagen131_FD_203146 | JGI IMG/M metagenome (GOLD analysis project Ga0307991, IMG submission 203146) | Marine microbial communities from Ellis Fjord, Antarctic Ocean - #131 | ecosystem: Environmental > Aquatic > Marine > Unclassified | place: Southern Ocean | collected 2014-10-08
AAGTTCACGTACGGTTTGATGTAGGGGGTACTGATAGTTTATTCTAATTTATTATCTTTGGATATATTTTTAGATTAGGCTATCAGGCTCTACTCTACTGTTGCATATTAAAGAACCCTTCTTTCACATATCTGGATAAATAGTGTGCGACAGCGTACTTTTATATCTCCTGTTAGCACTGTGTATCTATACTTCGTAGACCAGACAATATGGGTTGCCAACTTAGAGACTGTATGTCCATTTGTGCGTTGTGATTCCATTGCGCAAAAATAATATTTTTAGAAGTTAAAGCGAAATGCACTAAAGCGCATAGTTTTAACTGAAACCAATAAATATCTCTGATATTAAACCCGGAATCTATTTCATAAAAGTGTTCCCTCATGAAAATGTAATTACCAAGAAGCTGGTGATTGAGTAAAATTTAGTTTTGGTTTTTATTTATTGCCCGGTTCGTGTTTATGCGGATCGGGGCTTTTTACACTAATCTAATACATTAGCACAAAGTGGAAAAAAATTGACCAATGATATAGCAGTTTTTATTGCAGGACGGGGATCAAAAATAAAAGATGGAGCGATACTTGATAAACGCGCAAAACAAAAGATTATCGCACAGAAATTGGCGTTAAACCTAGGTTTAAGGGTAATGAACTTTTTCTTAACCGTTTCTCTAAATCAGTCCACTTTATGCTGAATATTTACACCCAGTTTGTTGTATAATGGATCGGTGCTCTTTTTAGAATGGAGATAAGAGTGATTAATCCATTTTATTGTACTTTTGCTTTGATGAAAAAAATACCTTGCTTTTGGATAGCGATATTCTCCCTCTTAATGTTGTTTGGCTATTCTCAAGATCGACAAGTAATTGATTCCATTGAAATGGTCTTATTACAAACTACTGATGTGGATTTGAGGGTTGATTTGCTACTTAATGTTTCTGATGAATATTTGACCTTGGATCCTGACAAGGCAAAAATTTATGCTGAAAACGCATTAATACTTTCCAACAAATACGAATTGGATAAAGGCAAAGTTTTATCGCATATTGACCTTGCTGAAATTTACCAGATTAAAACCGATTTTAAAAACTGTATCGAACATGCATCTCAGGCTAAAGAAATGGCCATTTTAAATGGATTCAAAAGCGAGTTTGCCAAATCAGCATTAATCATTGCCAATAGTTATACACAACTTGGCTATTATACGAAGAGTTCCGATTTATGCTTTGAAGCTTTGGAAGTTTATGAAAAATTAGAAAATGCCAAAGGGACCTGTGATGCATTAAATAGTATTGGTATTATCTATTTTCAACAAAAGCAGTATAATAAAGCGCTTGAATATTTTCAAAAATCCCTTGACATAGCCGAAGAGATGAAAGATGACAGAGGCATATCACGAGGCTTGAATAATATATCCAATGTTTACGGTCTAGAGAAAGAAAACATTCCCAAAAACATTAAAATATTAATAAAAGCCGTTAAAATTAATCAGCAAACAGGTCAAAAGTTATGGTTGGGTATTAATTACAGTAACCTGGCATTATACTATAGTAAAATTGATGAATATGATTCTTCATTTTATTATATTCATAAATCGATTAATACATACAAAGAATTAAATAACCAAATGGATTTAGCCGAGGCTTACAATCAAATTTCCGGGTATTACTTTAATCTGGAAAACACAGAACAATTTTTTTATTATCTAAATATGGCGGATTCCATTGGTAGCAAAAATGATTATTTGGATATTCAATTGACCTCTGCAAATTTGCTTCAAAAATATTACAGTTCCATTGCGGATTTTGAAAATGCATTTAAATATAAGTCCATTGAATTTAACCTGAAAGACAGCCTGGATAATGAAAACAGCCTAACCCGCCTGGCGAAGCTTGAATCATTATATGACCTTGAAAAGAAAGAACAAGAGAGAAAGATACAGGCGCAACGTAAGGATTTTATCAGCATTTTAATCATTGTATGCCTTGTAGCAGGTTTAGTTGTAATTCTGTTGCTTCTTTTCCGTTATAGGATCAAAGTCCGCTATTCAAACCTAAAACAGCTAAAACTGGAAGATGAGCTTGAGTTCAAGAACAAAGAGATGGCAGCCAATGTAATTGGTGTAATGAAAAAGAATGATATGCTTTCAGATATTATCAGCAAATTGATTGACATCGAAAATGAAGCTACAAAAGATGAAACCAAATCTTCTATAAGACAAATAGCTATAGAAATTGAAAACAGTATACAGGCAAAAATATGGGAAGAATTTGAAATGCGTTTTAAACAGGTTCATTCCGATTTTTATGACAGGTTGAACCAATGCTTTCCAGATCTGTCTCCAAATGAGCAACGCCTTTGTGCTTTTTTGAAATTGAATTTATCCACCAAAGAAATTTCTTCAATCACGGGTCAGAGTTCCCGCGCCATCGAAATGGCCCGTTTCCGCTTGCGCAAAAAACTGGGCATTTCTGCCCAGGATGTAAACCTGATTACATTTATTACCGGTATTTAATACTGCTATAAGCTTTAGATAATCACCCATTAACTCTAAAAATACACCCTCTTTATATACTAGAAGCATTCTTATTAAATGAAATAACGAATTTTTATTTATGAAATAGATAGATTTCATAATCTGTTGAGAATATATCAGATATGCTTTGTTTTAATATTCTTGTGAAATTTTTGTAGGGGTATTTTGGTCAAATATGAAAATTTTGTATGGGGTTAAAAATTGCTTTATCTTTTTTTATCCTGGAGCTTTGCCACACAATATTTTTAATCATGATTAATGAAAACTAAAAGAAAACAAGTTGAACATAAAAAAGATGACGTAAACAAAAATGTCGACCTGAAAGAAATGATTAAATACGCAATAGTTCAGAATGAAGTGTTGAAAACAAGGATCGATTTCCTTAAAAATAATAATAGGGACATCACTAAGTAAAAATAAATAAAAACATAACTAAAATTAAAAACAATGAAAAAAATCTTTTATCTATTTATTATGATAATGCTTGGGCTGACAATAAATATTAATGCCCAGCAATCCTATTACGGGATCAAAAACAATGAGGTAAAGGCTAGCAAACCTTTGCAAAAGACTGAAACCTCATACCTTGATGAAAACCTTGCCAATGGATCGTATGATTATTATGTAACAGCAGTTTACGACGAAGGAGAATCAGAAGCATCCAATACGGCGAATGTAATGGTTGGTGAGATCGTAATTGAGAAAAATGTTATTATTGAAGAAGGAACCGGAACATGGTGTAGCTGGTGTCCGAGAGGAACCTATTACGGCGATTCACTTACACATGCTAACGAAAATGTATTTTTGATTGCTGTTCATGGAGGAGATGTTATGGAAAATACACCTCATGTTGAAGGTGCTAACATTTCAGCTTACCCTTCAGGAAATTTCGATCGTAACATTATCGGAGCTGATCCACTTACATGGTTTAGTGTTGCACAAACAGCCCTGGCGGAAGTACCTGTTGCAGGAGTAGAAGTAAACAATACATTCAATGAATCTACCAATGAACTTACAGTTGATGTTTCAGCATTGTTTGGCGAAAACGTATCAGGTGATTATCGTCTGGGTGCTGTAATTTTGGAAAATGGAATTACTGGACCTGCTCCTCAGTATGATCAGTCCAATTCATATAGTGGTGGTGGTAATGGCGACATGGGTGGCTTTGAAAATCTTCCCGGTCCGGTTCCTGCTAATATGATTGCTTATAACCACGTTTCACGTCAATTGCTTGGTGGATATAGTGGAGAACCAAACAGTTTGCCATCAAGTATTAATGCCGGTGAAACCCATAATTATTCATTTGATTTTACCATTCCTGAAGAATGGGATGCCGATCAGGTGTATGTTATTGCCTGGCTCATTAAACCCAATGGTAAAATAGATAATTCTGCAAAGAGTCATTATTTAACAGGAAGTGATAATGCTAAACCAGTATTCCTTTCCAATCCGATTACTGTTGCTTATGTTGATAATAACTATACCTATGGAGTTTTTACTCACGATCCTGATAATTCAGATCTGGAAATCATCGGAACTGAAATGCCTTCATGGTTAACATTATCAGAAACTTCTACTCTTGGGCATATTCATAATTCAGCAACTTTAACAGGTACACCAATAAATGCTGGTAATTATGATGTTACCTTAACCATTTCGGATGGTGAGTATGAAATAGAGCAAACATTTACTATTGTTGTAGAAGGGGCCCTGGCGGGTTCGTGGGAATTGATTGGTGATGCAGGTTTTACTAATGGTGATGCTTACAATCAGGATATGGCAATCGCTGATGACGGAACTATTTACCTTATTACCCGGGACGCAGATATACTTGAGGTTTATAAAAAAGAAGAAAACGGAGACTGGGAAAGTATGAACCTAAATGAATCTTTAGGATCGTATGGACGACTAGCCATAGCATCTGATGGAACCCCGTATATTGCCTATACTTACGATTGGTCGAATGTATACGTTAAAAAATACAATGGAAGTAGCTGGGAGCAAGTTGGTAATTCTCCAACTACAGGTGTACAAATTGGGCTCGCCCTTGATAGCGAAGATAATCCTTACATTGCTTTACAGGATGGTGGAAATGGCTACGAAGGCTGGGCATATAAGTTCGATGGAACATCATGGAATGAAATAGGTGGAGCTCCTTATTCCGGTTCAGGGACGGCGGGTGTTTGGAATAACGTCCTTATTGATAGTGAAGACAATGTATTTGTCCTCTGGGGCGGTTTCTCTTATAGTGGTACAACATCTTATGTCTCTAAGTTTGATGGAAGTAGCTGGAATATTGTTGGAGACGAGGCCATAAGCGAACAATATGTTTACTTCTACCAAACTTTCAGCATGGATGATAATGGAAATATCTATGCAGCATTCCCCGAGTGGAATAACCAGGAATTGGAAACTGTTAAGTTCAATGGAACATCATGGTCATCCATAGGAACAAACCTGGTAGGTGGTGCGGTTGAATATTGCGATATGGGAATTACAGACAATGGAGAACCCATTGTAACTTTCCTTGATATAAATTACAACAATACAATTTCAGCAATGAAATACAATGGTTCGGAATGGAGTTTTGTAGGGCCTCAAGGATTTACCGGAACAGGCGGAGCCTTCCCTTATATTGATGTATTAGGCAATACACCTTATGTAGCTTACGCTGATCTTCCATTGGGAGAGAAAGCAACAGTACGGGCATATATTTCCCAGGATGTGGCTGCAATTAATGTAACACCAATGGAAATTGTGTTTGATACCACTGAGGTTAATTATACTTCAGCGGAAATAATCACCATTACCAACCAGGGTACAGCCACACTGGAGGTTTCAGGCATTACATCAAACAATGCTGTATTTACAACAGATGTAAACACATTAAGTATTGAACCTGGCAACAACGAAGATGTAACCATCACCTTTGCTCCAGCACTTGTTCAGTTATATGAAGGTGAAATTACCATTCAAAGCAACGATCCGGAAAACAGTACACTAGTTGTTGAAGTTTCAGGTTGGGGAGTTATTTATGACGGAATTTATGAAAATACTTTTGGAACTATTGTCTTGTATCCAAATCCTGCAAAGGATATCGCATATATTAAATCCTCAGATGATATTGAAAAGATACAACTGATCAGTTACTCAGGTCAGATTATATTGGACCAAATTACTGTTGGAAAACAATTTGAAATTAACACAAGTAAATTTGAAGCGGGCATTTATTTTGTAAAAATATTCTCTTCAAATAATGTAATTACCAGGAAGCTGGTGATTGAATAAATTTAAATTTGGTTTCTATTTATTGCCCCGGTTCGTGTTTATGCGGAACGGGGCTTTACTTTGTTGATATTCTGAATGTAACCTATGTGAATTATGTTGTCTATGTTGTGTCTATACGTTTAATTTCCTTGTTAGTTTCGTTAAAATTATTTTTGCTTTCAATAAATTTAAACTACAAACCTTATGAAAACATTATTCACTTTTATTTTAGCTCAATTCCTGATTTTTGGAATTTATGCACAGACACAAAACACAAAACGAGGTATTTTAGAATACCCGGAGTCCTTAAGGATTTCAGTTGAAAAACCATATGTTGCAGCTGCATCTGGTAGTAAAGACTATTGTATACCAACAGGAGTAGATTGTACAGCCGGTGATGGAATTACTGACTTTGAACTGAATGAAATATCAAACTTAGGTTCTGGTTGTAGTGCCGATGGTTATGGTGATTTTACCTCCATGGAAACAACTCTTATTCAAGGCTCTACTATTGAAGCAAGTTTTGCATCAGGTTACTCTGCTCAACAAGTTTGCCTTTGGATAGATTTTGATGATGATACAGAATTTGAAGCAGATGAATTGCTCATTACTGATTTAGCCATTGAAGCTGCAGGAACTTTTTATTTTGCTGATATCACCATTCCAACAGGTGTAACAAACGGTGCAAAGCGTTTACGGATTCGAGCGAACTGGAATGCTTCTGCACAAGACCCATGTGAAGTATGGACCTATGGTGAGACGGAGGACTATACAGTAATTATAAGTGACCCATTGGATGCCGATGTAGGTATTATTTCTATCAATTTGGATGAGGGTTATGGACCAGGATCATTAACGCCAACAGCAACATTTAAAAACTTTGGTGCGGCTACACAATCTTTTCCGGTTGTCCTTGAATTTGATGATGTTTATTCTTCAACAAAAAATGTTACAGACCTTGCTTCTGGAGAAGAAATTGAAGTTGAGTTTGACACCTGGAATGCCACCCTTGGAACCTGGGGAGTGAATGCCTGTTCAATGCTCGAAGGTGATGAAAATACAAACAATAATTGTATTACAAGTTCTGTAAATATAAGCGGTTCAGAAGTTGGAGTTGTACTGATAAGTATGCCTACCGAACTTATGGTTGGAAACCATATTCCAAAAGTAAAAGTTGAAAATTTTGCTTATGATACCCAAACTTTCCCGGTAACATTTACAGTTGGTGATTATTCCAATACCCAAACTGTGACAGATCTGGCACCAATGGAGACTGTTTTTGTCGAGTTTGCCAACTGGACTGCAGAAGCTGGAATTTATAATGCAGAAGCCTGCACGGAATTATCAGGTGATGAAAACCCAGATAATGATTGCGCAAGCAAGCAATTGTTTGTTGGAGATGGATTCCCTGACTTTAGAGCGCACGAAACCAATTGTTTAACTGGCTTAACATTGCCATTTAAAGATATTTCCACAATACAGGTTAACTCTCGGAACTGGGAATTTGAAGGTGGAACACCAGCAACATCAACTGAACAAAACCCAACTGTTACTTATAATACAACAGGAACTTATGATGTTACCCTGACAGTAACCGGACCAGACGGGCAGGAAACCATCACTAAAGAAGATTATATTACGGTTGCTGATGAAATTACAGCTGAATGGGAAAATGTATTGTCTAACGGGCTTTGGATTTCAGATATCCATTTTATTGATGAGAATATTGGGTTTATGTGTGGTGAGGATGGTAAAGTTTTTAAAACTGAAGATTCAGGATTAAGCTGGCAGCAAAATTCAGCCACTGGCTCCGGAGCATGGGCATATAATATTCGCTTTATCGATGACATGGAAGGATATATCAGTTTTTATATGGCCAAGCTAATGCGAACATTGGATGGTGGAAATACCTGGGAATGGATTACCCCGGATGTCCCAGCTGCCTGTAGATTATTTACACTTGATGTTTGGGACAGTGAACACTTGCTTATCGCCGGTCAAAAGACAAGTAGTACATTGCAGGATGCTTATACAACTCAAACAGGACCAGGTGGATTTACAGCCTATGAAACTCCTGGTGGATCTCAATATAATACACTTAAATATTTATCAGAAGATACCATTATAATGCAACACTTTATGGATATAACTTTTAGTTATGATGGTGGACAAACATTTGAAAGTGTTTCCAACCAGGTTTTATTCGGGTACTTTAAAAATGCAGGTTACAATACAATGGACTTTGGCTCCAATAAAGTGGGCTATATGGGAGGGACTAATTATAACCTTGAGAGTATTGGAATGATTGCAAAAACAACTGATGGTGGTCAAAGCTGGGTTGAGCTTAGAGAAGGTTTTGATGAGTGTCGCGGTTCTTTCTTCTTAGACGAAGATATCGGGTTTATGACAGGTCACAACGGTTTTATATACAAAACAATTGATGGAGGGAATAATTGGTACGGAACACATTTGCCAACTGTTGATATTGAAGCTGTTTGGATGGTGAATGAAAACCTGGTATTTATTGCCAGCCGTGGAGGAGATGTATATCGGTCGGCCAATGGATTTTTACAGCAGCCATATCAATATGATATATCTTTAAACAGTGTAGACCTTCCAGAAATTGTCAATCTTGACAATGCACCATTTACTTTAACAGGTTTAGTAGCCAACAACGGTTTAGAAACCATAGAAAGTTTTAATTTGAATTACCAGGTTGATAACGGAACTATTTACACCACTGAGTTTTCGGGTTTAAGCCCAGCACTATTAAATAGTGTAAATATGGAAGCTACTCATGGTGATAGTTGGGATCCGGAATTCGCAGGTACTTTCCAGGTTAAAGTCTGGGTAAGCAATCCCAATGGAGAGGAAGATCAGTATACAGCCAACGATACAATTAATCTGAACGTAACTGTGATTGGAGACATCTGGAATAACCGGACAGTAATATTAGAAGAGGCAACAGGAACCTGGTGTCAATATTGTCCCAACGGTCAACTCGAAGTGACCTATACACTGGAAACCTTAAATCTGGAAGCTGTTCGGGTTTTGGCTATTTCCATACATGGAGGAGATCAATTTTCGTTCCCGGAAGGAGAAGAGATTAATACTGTTTTTGGTGGTGGTGCTTATCCTGCTGGTTGGGTCGACAGGTATAAGTTCTTTGGTGAACCGTCAGTGGGTCTCCCTATGGGATCCTGGACAGAACATGCAGAGGAAAGACTAACAGCTGATGCACCAATGAATGTAGATATTCAAGTAGCATACAACGCTGCATCCGCATCTTTGGGAATTGATGTTATAGCAGATATTATTACTGGAAATTCAGGTAATTTCAGATTTAACTGTTATATAATTGAAGATAGTTTAATTGCACCACAGGCAAATGCTTATAACAATATACAAGGGCATCCTTACTACGGCTGGGGTAATCCTATACCTAATTTTGTACATAACCATGTTTTGAGAAATATAGTTGGAGACACCTGGGGAACCCAGGGAGAATTTCCTAATCAGGTTAATCCGGGAGAAAGCTATACGCACGAATTTTCATTTATCATACCCAATAATTATGTAAAAGAAAATTTACAGGTTATCGGGTTTATTTCATACTGGGATGATGATTTAAATGCCCGATCCATCATAAATGCAAATTATAAATCTTACTTAGATTTCACGCCTGTTCGGGTGGATGATAAAATACCTCATGTTAGCAATAGCTTGAAAGTATATCCTAACCCGGCCAGTAATTTTATCACAGTTCAATGGGTGGGTGCTCAAAATTCAGCTACTGTTGTTGAAGTGAATAATTTCATGGGACAGCAAGTACTCAAAAAAGAAATAAATACCAATACAGGATTAATCAAGGAAACTATTCAGCTTGATGATTTAACACCAGGTATTTATTATGTAAGCGTCACTTGTGAATCCTTTTCAGCAACGAAAAAACTTGTTATTAAATAATTGATAAGGAGGATGTTTACAATATTTATTGCAAACATCCTCCTTATTTAAAGGTTTAAATATTTTCAATCAATTTAAATATACCATACATCCTGGTTCAAAAAGCAATTCAACATTTTTCCATATAAAGTTGCAAAATAAAACCGTGGTAAACTTGATTGTGAGGTCATTGAAAGGAACTGTTGTGTTTCGATACATCAGAATATTAGACCGTGGAGATCATAAAATTGAATTTGACAATACAAGGTACAACGAAGATGTGTTTCTTGTTTTCCTTGAAGTTAACAATGAATTAAAAATGAAAAAAATCACAATACAATGATAAAGTTTACAGCCAAACTTTCGGTTATTTGTTTTACACTTTTATCCGTTTTTAATTTAACAGGGCAAACAATCGTTAACACACAGCCTGAAAACAGAAATGTAATCATTGAAGAATTTACAGGTCGAAATTGTATTTATTGTCCAAATGGTCATACACTTGCAGCACAGTTGGAAGAGTTTTATTCGGGGGACGTATTTATCATTGCCCGTCATACCGGTTATTTCTCACCCACAGATTATCCAAACCTCAACCTTGCAGAAAGCGATTCAATAAGAATTTTTTATGGAGCAAACAGTTTTCCTAGTGGGGTAATTAATCGTGATTTGTATCAAAATTCAGGTCCGGTTTTAGGCCTTGACAAATGGCAGGGAGCTACTGCTTCAATTTTAGGACAGGCCTCGTACGTGAATGTAGGTGTTGAAGCTTCAGTTAATCCTGATGATAGAATGCTCAATGTGCACACGGAGCTTTATTATACAGAAAATGCATCATCGACAAATAAAATTTCGATAGTGCTGGTACAAAGTGGCATTATCGGATTTCAACTTGGCGTAGGCCCCTATTACGAATTTAATCACAATCCCATCTATCATTTTAATGGAGTCTGGGGAGAAGAAATTGAAACGACTACTTCCGGAACTTTTATCGATGAAACCTATTCTGTGGAATTGCCTGAATATTTTAATGATATCGAAATCGATTTGAACAACCTGGCTGTTGTTGTTTTTGTGTCGGAAGATGATGAAACCATTGTTAGTGGCTCAGGAATCGAAGTTGAGATGAGTGCTGTTTATGACAACGACCCTGCTTTAACCGATGTGCTGATCCCCCTACAGATGTGTATGGAAAACCTCTCTCCTGTTATTGAAGTTAAAAATGCAGGCAATGCTGTTTTGACTTTCATTGATGTGCAATACATGGTTAATAATGGAGAATACCAGGAATATACCTGGACGGGAAGTTTAGATTTTCTTGAAACAACTGAAGTTGAATTACCACAAATAACTTTCGATATTCAGCAAAACAATATTTTGGAAGTTGAAATTATAAACGACGAAAACCCCATCAACAATACCATTCAAAAACCCTTCAACTTTGCATTTGATGTGGAAGGTGAATTTATGATTGAATATAAAACCATATTCGATAGCGATGAAAACTACTGGGAGATTGAGAATTGCGATGGAGAAGTTATTTTATCCGGCGATGGGTATAACAACCTTTCAGTTTATGAAATTCCAGTTGAGATTCAAACATCTGGTTGTTTTGAGTTTAATTTTTACGATACCGAAGGAAATGGCTTCGCATCACCCAGTGCCTTTTTAAAAATTATTAAAGATGGAGAAATTCTCTTTGAGGTTCAGGGTGATTTTGGTGATCTTGTGACATGGTCCTTTGCTTCAGATTTTAGCGTAGATATTGAAGATGTTTTGGAAAAGAATAATTTTATTACGGTTTACCCAAATCCTGCAAAAGATATAATATTTATAGAAACTTTAAAAGAAGTGAATAAGGTTCAACTTGTCAATATTACAGGCCAATTGGTTTTAGAACAAATACAAAGAGGTAATCAATTTGAGCTAAACACCTCAGATTTTGAAGTCGGAATCTATTTCGTAAAAGTATTCACTTCAAACAATGTAATTACCAGAAAGCTGATAATTGAATAAAATTTAGTTTAGTGATTTTTTAAAACGGCAGCCTAGTCAGAAATTGATTCAGGCTGTCTTCATTTTCAAGTCCCAGTTTTTTCCGTAGTCTGTATCTCTTGGTAAAAACACTTGTATTGGAAATATTTAAAATGGTGGCTATAGTTTTCGATGGGATTTCCATTTTCACGTAACTCAATAACTGCCTATCTCCCTTCGTAAGTTCAGGATGGTTCAGTTCGAGATATTGAAAAAAATTCTGATTATTTCTTTCAACCTGCATTTTCAGCTCTTGCTGATCTGTATCTACTTCAAGGTTTTGATGTAAAGAAATCAAAAGACTGTTCATTACATTTATTATATCCTCATCATTATCGATACCTTTCAAGCTGCTAATCTCCTGTTTAAGTTTATCCATAAAATCATTCTTACGAACTACGCTTGATGCTAGCCCGCTTATTTTTTTTGATTGCAGATTTACTTCTTTTTCCAGTAATTGTTTTTCCATTTCAGAATTCCTGATCTCCACCTCCATCAAATCTTTTTCAGTTCTGGCAATCTTTTCATTTTGCGCCTGAATAATGCGCATTTTTTTTACCTTGAATTTTTGTTTTCGGTAAATGATTATACTAATCCAGCTTACTAATAGAAAAATCAATATTAATCCAAATTGGATAATTCGGTTGGTTCGTTTATTTTTTTCAAGTATTTCAATCTCTCTTAATTTTTCGGCAATTTCAAACTCCTTTTGAAGAGACAATACTTTATCCTGGTTTTGTTGTTTGCTTAATTGTTGAATTTTGTTGGTATATTGCTGATTCCAGAATAAAGCCTTTTGGTAATTGCCTAAAGAATCAAAAACCGAAGACCTACATTTATAAATTTCCGATAACTTTTCTGTAAATCCGAGATCTTTAGCAATTTGCTCAGATGAATCTAAATATGCTAAAGACAAATCATACTTCTGCATTTGCAAATAGAGATTCCCTATATTACTTAAACTGTGAGCTACTCCTTTTGTATGTCCAACTTCTTTAAAGGCTCTGATAGAATTATTGAAATATTCGAGTGCAAGCTTGTATTCTAAAGTTTTTAAATAGATCTCACCCATATTAGTATAAATGGCTGCAATTCCTTCTTTGTTATCAATCTTCTCAAACTTTTCGAGGGCTATATCAAAGTACAACCATGCAGAATCTAGATTTTCAAAATGGTCCAGAAAAACAACCCCCAAGTTGTTATAAGCCCTGCCAATTCCAAGGTCATGATTATTTTCAATAAAATATTTCAACGCCAGGTTATAATATTTATACTGTATTGTATCCACATTATTATTTGCTCCCAGGTTCAGATATGCATAAGCAAGTCCTATGGTGTTAGTAGTTTCACGGTATGCGGCAATAGCGGATAAAAAACATTTTATAGCTTTATCAGTTTCAAATTTACTCGACCACAATAATCCCTTCGAATTCCAGAAATCAGCCTCAAGTTCTTTTTCATTGTATTCCTGGGCTAAACTGATTCCTCGTGAAATATAATACACTGCTACCTCGTAATTTGAATACCTGTACTTTTCAGCAGAGTCATAAAGCATGTACATAATTTGCTGATCTTCCACATTGGCAAATTCATCTTGGAAAGACTGCATATCAATCGTGGCTTTTTGTCCATGTAGTTGATTCGTTATCAATATATGAAAAAGACAAAACCCAAAAATCAATATTAATACTTGTTGCTTAGTAATAGACATATGTATTTTATGAATAAAACAATGTGTAAATAGCTAAATTCAAGTAGAAAATGCAACTTTTCACTTAAACAATAATTTGTACATCACAGCTAATGGATTTTCAAATTTAAACTTTTTTCTTGGTATAGAGCCTGTTTTTTCTTGAACATCTCTAATCATTTGA
>Ga0307991_1002093_pt1 | contig 13649 bp, 3 predicted proteins | sample EllFjometagen131_FD_203146 | JGI IMG/M metagenome (GOLD analysis project Ga0307991, IMG submission 203146) | Marine microbial communities from Ellis Fjord, Antarctic Ocean - #131 | ecosystem: Environmental > Aquatic > Marine > Unclassified | place: Southern Ocean | collected 2014-10-08
AGATTTTTTTTTGTATGATAATGATTATTATGCCTAAAATTGTGAAAAAATCAAGTATGAGTTATCAACATCTGAATTTAAATGAAAAATGGTCAAAAATTTGGGATAAATTGGGAATTTATCGCACCTCAGAACAATCAAATTTAGAAAAACAATATATCTTAGTTGAGTTTCCTTATCCCTCTGGATCAGGTTTGCATATTGGACATGCTTTTACTTTTATAGGAGCTGATATTTATGCGCGATTTCAGAGAATGCAGGGAAAAAGAGTGCTTTTTCCTATGGGTTGGGATGCTTTTGGTTTGCCAACAGAAAATTATGCTATTAAAACTAAAACCAAACCACAACAAATAACTAAAGATAATACAACCAGATTTAAAAAACAGATGCAAAAGTTGCAACTTTCTTTTGACTGGGAAAGAGAAGTAAATACCACTGATCCTGATTATTATAAATGGACTCAGTGGATTTTTATTCAATTATTCAAAAAAGGATTAACTTATAAGAAAGAAATGCCTATTAATTGGTGCCCTAAATGTAAAATAGGATTAGCCAATGAAGAAGTTTTAAATAATAAATGTGAAAGATGTGGATCCGAAGTTTCGCGTAGAAATATTTCTCAGTGGATTGTAAAGATTACAGATTACGCAGATCGATTAATTGAGGGTCTCACACAAACAGACTTTATTGAAAAAATTAAAACAGCGCAGATAAATTGGATTGGAAAGAGTCAAGGAGCTCAAGTTGTTTTTAAAGTTAAATTGAATAGAGAAGAGGAAAGTTTAGAGATATTTACAACTCGTCCAGATACATTATGGGGAGCTACTTTTATGGTTCTATCGCCAGAGCATCCTTTGATTAATAAATTTTTGAATAGTGATTCTCTTAATCCTAAACTCAAAGAATCAATAAAAGAATATATAACCAAGAGCAAGCATAAGTCTGATTTAGAAAGAACAGATTTAGCTAAAGATAAAACAGGTGTATTCAGCGGTTTTTACGCCATAAATCCGGTAAATAACAAAGAAATTCCTATTTGGATATCTGATTTTGTTTTGATTTCATATGGAACTGGAGCTATTATGTCTGTTCCTGCCCATGATCAAAGAGACTGGGAATTTGCTCGGAAATTTGATTTAGAAATAGTCCCCGTAATTCAGCCTTCAACGGGTTGGGATTTTGAAAAAGGCGCTTATACTGATGTTAAAAATGGAAAGATTATAAACTCGGAACTAATTAATGGCTTAAATCCAGATGATGCCTTTGAGAAAATGATTGATTGGCTAGACAAGAAAAAGATAGGGAGAAGAGCTAAGAATTATCATCTAAGAGATTGGATTTTTTCTCGTCAACATTATTGGGGCGAACCAATTCCAATGATTTATTGTCTCAAATGCGGGTGGCAACCCGTTAAAGAGGAGGATTTACCCATAAAACTCCCAGAAGTAGAACATTTTGAGCCGACCGATACAGGAGAAAGTCCTTTAGCTAAAATTAAGGAATGGATTGAGACTACTTGTCCTAAATGTGGAGGTTCAGCAAAAAGAGAAACAGATACTATGCCGAATTGGGCTGGTTCAGATTGGTATTTTTTGAGATACATTGATCCTCAAAATGATAAAATGTTGGCTGATGAAGAAAAAATGAAGGAATGGCTTCCAGTTGATATTTATATTGGTGGCGATGAACATAATACCCTTCATCTTTTATATTCTCGTTTTATTTATCAATTTTTATGGGATATCAAAGCTGTTCCGACAGAACATCCAGAGCCATATCAGAAAAGAATATCTCATGGAGTGATTCTTGGCCCAGATAACCAGAGAATGAGTAAATCTAAAGGTAATGTTGTTGACCCAGAAGAAGTTATAGAAAGATTTGATAAATATGGAGCGGATATTTTGAGAATGTATTTAATGTTCATTGGACCCTTTGAAGGAACTATGGCTTGGAATGATCAAGCTTTAATGGGAATGAAAAGATTTTTAGATAAGATTGAGGATTATATAAATCATTGGTTACTTTTGAAAGAAAAGAGTTCAGAAGAAATAGATAATGACGAGATAAAATTTTTAATGCATAGAACAATCAGAAAAGTAACTGAAGATATTAAGAATTTGAGATTTAATACAGCGATCGCATGTTTGATGGAATTTTTAAATAGCGTAAGAACGAAAAAGTATAAAATAAAAAAAGAATATCTCAAAAATTTTCTTATTCTTCTTTCCCCTTTTGTTCCAATTTTTAGTGAAGAACAATGGCAAAAAATAGATTCATCAGTGCCAAGTATTTTTTTGAAATCTTGGCCCGTGTTTAATTCTCAGTTAGATAAAAACAAAAAAATTGAATTTGTTATACAGATTAATGGTAAGGTTAGAGAAAAAATTAATATTGAGATTGGATTTTCTCAAGAGCAAATTGAAAAAACTATTTCTTCTTCGCCTCGGGTTCAAAAATATTTACAAGCAAAAGAAATCAAAAAGATAATCTTTGTTCCTGACAAGTTAATTAATTTTGTCATTTAGTTGTCAAAACAATGAATGTGAAAGAAATTAAGAGAATCTGTAAAAAGAATGATTTTACTCCCTTGCGTCGTCGGGGACAAAATTTTTTAATTAACCCTAGATTTATTAAACGAATAATAGATGTAGCAGAAATAGACGAAAAAGATGTTGTTTTGGAGATAGGACCAGGTTTAGGCGCTTTGACAGAGAATATTGTTGATAAATGTAAAAAATTAATCGCAGTTGAAATTGATCAGAAATTAGTTCAAATTTTGAGAGAGCGTTTAAAAGATTATAAGAATATAGAGGTGATTAAAGGTAGTATTCTAGATGGAATTTCTGAATTAAATATAAAAGACCAAAAATACAAAGTAATTTCTAATTTACCTTTTAATATTACTGGGAGAGTCCTGAGGATGTTATTAACAGAAAGAGATAAATCAGAATTAATTGTAGTTGTGGTTCAAAAGGAAGTTGGGGAGAGAATAATTGCTCAACCTCCCCATATGTCCCTTTTATCTTTATCAATTCAATTCTATGGTCAGGTAAATATTGCTTTTAATGTTAAGAGAAATAATTTTTGGCCTCAACCTAGGGTAGATTCGATAGTTTTAAAAATAAAGCCGAATAAGTCTAAAATTGATAAAAAAATTGAAAATACTTTTTTTCAACTTATTAAAGCTGGTTTTTCTTCTAAGCGAAAATATTTACTTAACAATTTATTTAAAAATGCTATAATGAATAATTATTGGAACATTGGAACATTAGAACATGGGAGCACGGAAAAAAGGAAAGAAAAGCTTTTAGAAATTTTTGAGGGAATTGGTTTAAACAAAAAAGCAAGAGCGCAAGAATTATCAATTGAACAATGGATAGAGATTGCAAACAACATTAGAACATTAGAACATTAGAACAAATTACCCAATCCCTAAGTACCCAATTAACTAATATATTATGTCTAACAAATCTAAAATTTTGCCGTTATTTTTTCTTTCAGTTCTAAGTTTGTTCGTTTTAGCTTTAGGTTTTTTTCAAATTAGGGGAGCGATCTATGGCCCCTTTAAAGGTTTTAGAAAATCTAATACAGAAGAAAAAATAACATTAACCCAAGAAGAGATTTTGTCTATTTTATCAGAACAAGCCAAACAGGAGGATGCCGATAAAGATGGTGTTTCAGATTATGACGAAGCCTATGTTTATCATACATCTCCATATATTCAAGATTCAGACAGCGATGCTTTTTCTGATTCCGAAGAAATAGAAGCTGGTAGTGATCCTTTGAATCCCGCTTCAACACCCTATCGTCAGGTTAAGAAGAACGAAGAAGATAATTTTTTAGAGGAACCTCAAACCGAACCTATAAAGATTGAAGAATTTTCTTTAGAGGAAATTAGAGTTTTCTTAATTCAGGCTGGAATAGATAAAGAAATTGTGGACAATATTGATGACAATAAGCTAAAAAAGTTATATAATGATACCAAAGAAGAAACAGGCATTAGTCCGAGAGACTTAGGAATATCATATTCACCTGAAGTTGATATTTTATTATTAAGACAAGCTCTGTTGGACGAAGGAGTTGATGCTTCAATATTAAAACAAATAGATGATGAAGCATTAAGATCCATGTTTTTAGAAAACTTAGAAAATTAGAATATAAGTACTTAGGGATTGGTACTTGGTTAATCAGAATTTTATTATAAACTATGAAGTTCAAAAAACTAAATAATATTTTAACTAAAGGAGCGATCTTATTAACAATATTTATGTTGATAGTTTCTTCTTTTTTATTTGTGCCCCAAAGAGCTCAAGCTCAATTTGTTGTTTCAGACATTATCAGTAACGTTTGGGACGCTATCAAATGGGCATGGGACAAAGGAGGAGCAGTTGCTTATCGAAACTCCTTAAACTTTTTTCTGCAACAGGCTGCCAAACAATCGGGGGAATATCTGGCTACGGGAGATGCTGGCAAGAAACCGGCTTTTTTAACTGACAAAAATTTTTATACTAAGGTTGGTGATCAGATGTTGGGAGAATTTGTTGATTCAGTAGCAAGTAATTTTTTAGGACAGAGTCTTTGTGATACCTTGGATCCTACGATTAAATTCAATATGCTCGCTACCATGGATCCAGAATATAAAAGGATGAAGTGGGCTGAGGAACCACAATGTTCTTTTAGTCAAATTAAGAAAAATTTAAAAAAAGCTAGCGAACAACAGTTGTTTGATTTTTCTGCAGATGTCAAAGAAGGAAAGGTTGCTAAACAAAGGTCAAGCATTAGCACTGTTATTCAGGGTGATTCTATATTAACCAGTTCTATGAAGCATATTTTAGATGGTAAATTAGATATTTGTCCGATAGTTGACAATGAGCCTATGTGTATTGATGGATCCATAAATTGGTTTTTAGGAAATGTCTTTTATTTTTATGAAGATAATGGAATTGGAGCTCATTTACATAATTATACTAATAAATTTGAAGGTATTTTACAAACTTTAAGAGAGAATGAGGGTGTTATAGAGGTTAGTCCTGGAGAAGAAGCACCAAAGGCAGATCCCACAAATGACTCACAAGCAGCAATAGAATTTGAAGATTTGATCGAAAAGTTGGATTCAGATACTGGTACAGAGCTTTGGGGATTAGAATCTTCAAACGAAAATAAATTAAAGTATTTGGATAAGTGGAGTTCGGAATGTTTAAGTAAGAATGTAGAAAATATATGTGATGATGTCAATTGCGCTGATCTTTGTGGTATAGCAGAAGAGGATTGTAATTACGATGACGCTATGGTTTGTGTTGGCGGAGACGATGATTCACAGGAATGTAACCAAACTATTGATTGTCAAGGTTATTTGCTCGGAGCTACATGCGAATATGCTAAACCACTTTGTTCTAGCCGTATTAAAAGAATCAATCAATATACAAATCAATTAATAGAATGGGCCACAACTTTATACGACATGATAGCTCAGGTTGTTAAGAATTGGAAAACACAACAAGGTTTGCCCGACATGGATGCTTTAGAAGATGCAGGCAATATGTTTAATCCAGAAAGTAATGCTATGGGTATCCAGATGAGTTTAGAAAGTAAATTATTTGAAAAACAGACAGACGCGATTGAGAAAAGTAAAACATTTAGACAGATACAAGGCAGCATGAACGCAGTTGTTTCAAAAGTTTCTGGCATTGTTAAGTTACCTTCTACTTTTGTAAGTGAAAAAGCGCGGGAATCTGTAAAAGCTGGAACTGCTGGAGCTGTAACTACAACTGGAGTGGCTTTTGCTGATGCTGTTGGTGTTTTTGCTAATACATTTATGTCTCAATATATGAAAAGAATATTTACCAAAGGGCTTAATCCAGGAGCTGATAGTGGGAATGTTGAGACCCCTGACGACGAAGATGATACGCCAAATCCAGATACTACATCTATTTTAAGTGGAATGAAAGTAATCCCCCTTAATCAAGCCAGCAATGAAATGAGTATCTATGATGAATTTGCGGTTTGTCCTAGCGGTATTGATCAAAAATATACCTCTCAGTTCAATTGTTTGTTGGATAATAAGCTGGCTCGGGCCGTAGAGGAAAGAATAACTATCCAAGAAGCTATGGACAATGATTTACTTAATCCCGAAGAAAGATTAGGTATAATCAGTGATACGCGTGGCTTATTGTCAAAGAGTCATGTTCAGAAATTGCGTTTGATTGGAGTTGTGCCCTTAGGTATGCAAATTGCGACGGAAGTAATTATGGAAAATCAATATACCAATGGAATAACTTTGTCTGATATAGTTGAGGGATTTAGTCAGAGAGGATTAGATGGTATTTGTGGTAATTCCGATCCAGGAGAAAGTGAGTTTTGTAATTTAATTGACCCTAATTGGGTTTTAAAAGCTCCTAGTTATTTATGTGAGGTAACTGGTTATTCAGCTATTCCTTTGCGCGATAGTTCTTTCCGTCAAGAAGCTTGTTTGGATTTGAAAACTTGCATTAATGAAACAGACGGTAATCAATGTGATACTTGGTCTTATTGTACTCGCGAAAAGAATGTTTGGCGTTTTGGTGGCGATGAATGTGATTCTCAATATAATACTTGCACTTCTTATACCCAAAAGAGCAATGGAGATATTTCCTCTTATCTTTCTAATACTTTAGACTTTGATGATTGTAGTTCCAGCAATGTTGGTTGTAGGTGGTATTGTTCAAATTGGGATCAAACATATTCAGGGATAGGTGGTAATTGGACCTGCTCTTCCCCTGGCTGGAGAGAATATACCTGTTCTTCTGGAGATTTATGTGACGTTTCTGCTGGATGTAATTGTACCTGTGATGGTGACAATGGTTGTCCAAATGGACTAGGTTCTTGTTCAATAGTTGAGGGAGGTTTGTCTTGTTCTTTAGATAGACCTGATTTTAGAAATGTAGCTTTTTTTAGTGATCATATTGAAGAATGTGGAGAAGCCGATGAAGGTTGTTCTCAATTTATTAGAATTAAATCAGGATTAGGAGTTAATTTTTTATCAAATGGAAGTTTTGAAACTCCTCCTCGAAATGACGATACTCCTTTAGGTTGGCAGGCTAGTGATTTTACTATTATTAAACAAATCTTACCTTCATCTGGAGCTCAAAATGGTAGTAATGTGGTTCAGATACTTCCTCCGGCAGGTAATGCTCTGGAACTTAGTCAATCTATAGATAATGTTCCATTAGAAGGAGATTTTATTGTTTCTGGATATTATAAGAAGAATAGTGAGTTATATGGTGATTATTATTTAGTTTTAGAAATTTGTTATGATTCTGTTTGTTCTGATAGTCAATCAGATAGTAAGTTGATAGAGCTTTCCAATAATAATTGGAAATATGTCTCTGTATCTTTGTCTTCTAATAAAGAAAAATCTATAGACCATATTAATGTTTCCACCTTTACTTCTGCTAGTCTTTCTGGAGATATTTATGTTGATTCATTGCAACTCAGAAACGAAACAGGAAATTCAGTCTATAGAGAATACGGTTCTAATGGAGTTACTTATTTAAAAAGTGCTATGGGATGGATGAATTGTTATGATGGCGACAAAAGTAACGATGACGTTAATTGTGGAAACTTTGTACAAAAATGTGAATCAGGAAATGTAGGTTGCGAGCTTTATACTCCTATTAATGATAATATGTCAGAAATACCAGCCTTAGTTAGTGGTTCGGATTTATGTCCTTCTGCTTGCGTTGGTTATGAAACCTTTGAGGAATCTTCAACTAATTTTGTTGGGAGACCTGATGATCCTTGGGTTAATTTAATTCCGCAAACAGGGCAAGAGTGTTCTGCTCCTGGTTGTGAAGAATTTACAAATTTAGATATTTTGACACAGGGAGGGGAATCAAGGGAATATTATACTTATGTCCGCAAATGTACCAAAACTAATGAACAAGATTTGGCAATTGTGGACTCTTCGGGAGATGAAATTTCTCCTGCTTCGGCAGATACTTGTCAATATTATTATACTTGGGTTGGAGAAGAAACAAGCGGGTATCAATTAAAAAAATATTATTTAGAAGCTAATTTATCTTTAGGTGGACCTATTCAAGTTAGTGCAACTCCAAATCCTGATTGGGGTTTTTGTGATGAAGATCATTTAGACAACCCTCATTGTAGACAATTCTATGATTCTATGGGCAATATCTATTATCGTTTATATAAAAATACTATCACTTGTTCTAAAGATTGTAGGCCATATCGCCGAGAAGTAAATGATGCAATTTATATGGCTTTAGAGTCAGAGGGAGAGGTATGTGGATCTCAGGACGTTGGTTGTCGAGAATATAAAGGATCTACTTATGGGAATATGAGGAATTTATTTTTAGATAGATTTATTTCTAGCGCTGATCCATGGCAGAATGTAGAAATTAGCAATGAATCAATTAATCGTTTGAGTCAATCTATCAGAGCTGACAATAATATAGCTCAAAGACCAGTAGATGATTTGATTAGATCTAGAGGAAAAGTTTATTCCTTATCGCTTTGGGTTAAGGGTAGTGGAAACTATATAGCTTCTTTCGGCAATGATTTGTATTTTATTGACGAGGGTTCGCATGATATTTCAATTGTTTCCAATGATTGGCAAGAGATAAGATTTGGTTCAATTTATTTCAATAGGGAACCGGAAAATGATGAAAAATTAATCATTCAGGGACCAAGTCAATTCTATTTGGATAATATTAATCTCAACGAAATTCAAGATAGTGTTTATTTAATTCAAAATTCCTGGAATACTCCAGAAGTTTGTGACATTGATTCTCAAGGAAATATATTCCCAGGCTATATGATAGGTTGTCAGGCTTATTGGGATAGATCTCATGATGCTCATTACTTCAAATCATTTAGTAGTCTTTGTCCAGAAGGAGAAGTTGGGTGCGAAGCTATGATTGATACCCAAAATTCAATATCACCTTTTAGTGAAGAATTCAATAGTGAATCTCCTCAAAATGATGAAATTGTTGTTCCGGCAGATGATTTGATTTATAGGGTTTATGACACAGACAAGAGTTGTCCAGCAAATAATAAAGGGTGCCAAAAATTTGGTTTACCTGAGTTTGATTCTAATCAAAAAGCAATTGGCTTTACAGATATTTATTTATTGAATAATCCTGATTTATATAAAGTTCAATCTACTTTATGTAATATAGAAGGAGAGGGGTGTCAGGAATATGAAGGACAAGTATATTTCAAAGAACCAACTGATAATGTTTGTGAATATCGTGAGAATGTTTTTATTAATGGAGAGAATAAAAATGGTTGGTTCAAAACAGGAACTGATAATTCTTGTTATATAGAAAATGGTTTCCCTTATCAACCATATGGATCTGTCTATGGTATTCGCTCTAACACAGATCCTTTGTATGAAAGTATTGCTGGGACTTGTCCCGAAAATCAGAATGGATGTACTCAATTTATTAATCCAACCGAGCAAAATTTAATTTTAAATAGTGGATTTGAATTAGATGAGAATGGAGATGGCATTCCTGATAATTGGAAGGCGTACGCTACTCCAACCTATTTTTCTTTAGAGTCTGATGATTGTTTAAGTGGAAATTGTTGGAGAGTTGATCATCCTGCAGGTGATTCAACTTCAGCTGGTAGACAATATATAGAAATACAACCAGGTTCGATTTATGAGCTCTCAGCTTGGATGAAAGTAAGTGATATTTCTACGGGAACTAGCATAATTTATATTGAATATGATGATATTGATGGCAACGAAGTGGGTTCTGCATCTTCTACACAATCAGGATCTACGGAAGGGAAATGGATAAAACATACCGTTACATTAAAAGCTCCATATAATGCAATTTATGCTAGAATTTTAGTTCCTTATGTTGATGATTTAATGGATGCAAGAATAGATAATATTTCTTTAATAGAACAGAATTCTCCTCAAGGTAGTTATTATTATTTGAATGATACTAATATAGATAAAACTTCTTGTAATGGAATGGTTGGTCCCAAAGAGGGTTGTATATTATTTAACGATACTTCAATATCAGGCAATTTGTTTTACGATTCTGCTTCTACTTATGCTTTGAGTCAAGCTCAAGGGGATATTTCAATTTCAGCATCTAGCGTTAGTTCAAATACTGGTGGAGAAGGAGACAGTAATGTGGTTCTTAAAGTTAGGAGAGACAGGGTTTGTGGTGAATGGTTGCAATGTTCAGGTTATCGTTCGGTATGGGATAGCTCTATTAGCGAATATCGTTCGGTTTGTGACTCTTGGGTGCGTTGCGATCAATTAATTGGTTCTGGCAAACAAGCGCAATGCGGGAATGTAGTTTTTGACCCTGACCCAAGCGTTTTAGATAAAGATGAATATATCGGGCGTGATGTTTCTTGGTCAGGTATGGATTATTCAGGTTATTCTATACTGGATATGTATCCAATAGAAAAATTATTCCCAAGCGAAAGCAATACAAGTTCAGGATTATATACTTTAACTTATTTTGATGATGAAGATGATATGGGAGTGGATGGATCTGGTTTGCATATTGAAAAAGCTACGCGTATTTATCCAGAAAAAGATGCTCCTTTTAAATCTGGCGCAGATACTTATTATAATAAGGTTAATTTATGTGACAGTGGGGTGGATGATAATTCTGATTCTCTTTATCCAGATTGTCAGGGTTCTTATCAGAAAGTAGAATATGGCGATCAATATAGTGGGTTAACTAAATATTATAATCTTGATATAGGGGATGTTAGTCCTAGAAAAGCTTGTAAATATAGTGGGAAAAGTTGTGATGATCATGAAGATTGCAATCCAGGTGATGAACCTGAACCTGATAAATGTGTTGAGCCAAGCAAGATAACTCAAGTTATTGGTTTGCGTGGTTTTTGTTTAGAACCAGATGAATCAAGGCCGGAAGATACTAATGCTTGTATTACTTGGTGGCCAGGTGCTAGCGCAGGAGATGTAGATGTTTATAATTTACATTATTCAGCGGGATATGTTCCCAAGAGTGGCAAGAATTGGTATTGTAACGAACAATCATCTGCTACTATTCCAGAAATTTTTACGGGTGACGACAGTTGTGGTTCTCAGGGTCATAGTGATTATTGTTGTTGGGCGACTGGTGATGGTTGGAATACTGCTACATTTTTTGTTGATATTGATTATCAAAATTTAATGAAAGAAAATGAGATAAGCTATATATCTACAGTTTTGGGAGCAGATGATGGCAACGATTGTACCCATAGTCTTAAAACAAGATTTCTCGCTGAATCTGAGAATGTGGACGTTAGTTATTATTCAACAGATTGCACTAATATAAATCAACCTGTTGGTTTTGGAACCAATGAATGTGGTGGTGTTGTAGAAAATACTTATAGTGGTCCAGCCTTTTATTCGAGTAGTTGTTCAGAATGTTCTGGAGATTTTAATAACCCTGTTATTTCTTCTTGTTTGCTTTCTGGCACTTGTTCTGGTGGCACAAATAATGGTAAAGATTGTACTCAAACGCCAGGAGATGTAGTGGGTGTAGGTTGTGCTACAGATGATTGTGACAATACTAATGATGGTATTTGTGTTTTTGGTAATACATGTTTTCCTTGCCTGGCGGCGAAGAGTCAATTAGGAAATTGGTTTGCTTGTTCAGGAGATGATTATAGCTATACGGGAAGTTGTAGTCGAAGTTCTATAGTAAACGCCACAGACCCCTTAATTGCAGGTCGTTGCACTCAAGATTCTGATGGTGGAAAAAATAATGGAGGTTCTTGTGTAAGAATAATGGTTTATTTCGATGGGCCAAACAACACATTAAAAACAATAAAAGTTTCTCGACGTGGAACAAGTGCAGGAGCTGATAGACAATATTGGAATGGAGATTTAGAAGTTCATCTTAAAAATGGTTGTCAATATCTTGTAAACACAGTTCCAGAAGATAATTTTGGATTAGCTATTGGGTATACTAATAAATTATGGTCAAGCGGTCCGGAGGATTCTTATTATAACCTCAATGGTGGTTTACAAGAATGCACGGACTATGGCGCTGCTAATATTACTGACCCTAATAGATTAACTTTTGTCGGTGACATAACAAGTAATTGTATAGAAGATTATGCCAATGTTGTTTATAGCGAAAATAGTTTACAAAATTTATTTATAAAAATTGATGAAAGAAAATCTTTTAATACGAATGCGATGTCCTATAATATTGCAGAATCTTCTTGGGACGAAACCAGTAGCGCTGATCCATTAGAGGCACCAATAATAACCTCTGCTAATGGAACTATAAATACTGTTAGTATTGGACAATATGAATCTGGAGCAATAGGTCCAGAGACATCTCCTTATGTTGCAAATCTTAAGTTTTATGCCTGGGCTGACACAAATCATATGCCTATCAGAGAGATTGGCGTTGATTGGGATGATTCGCCAAATTTTATTCTTAATAATGTAATCAGCAAGAATCATCGTCCAGAATGTTGCGAATCAGAGGCTGGTTGTAGTGAGTTCGGATTAACACCTAACGCTTGCGTAGATAAATATTTCTCTTTTAATCATACATATATTTGTGGAGGCCCGAACGATACTAATTGGCAAAAGCATGCGTGTACAGAAGATGTCTGTTGTTTTAAGCCTAAAGTTTATGTTAAAGATAATTGGGGTTGGTGCGCTGGTGATTCAGGAGTATACGTTGGTTGGGATGACAGTAACCTTCCCTTGAGTTGTAAAAATGACACAGACGCAGGCATTCCATATAATGGAGTGATTAAAGTAAATGCAAATAATTAGTAATAATTAGTAATAATTAGTTTGGCTCTATAGAGCCCCAAAACCAGGTCCGACCTGGGCAAGAATAAATAGTAGAGAAATATAGTGAAGAATTTTTTTAAGAAAATCGGTTTAATGAATAAAAATAACAGAAAATTTGTTTTTCTGCCTCTTTTGTTTTTAATATTCTTGGGCGCATTTTTGATTGCTAAACCAGCTTTAGCTTGGGATCCTATCGCTGACGCTTCTGCTATTTTCGGATGGCTAATAATGCAAGTTGTTAGTATTTTAGGAAAAATTTTAACTTGGGTTATAGCATTATTAATTAAGATAGCCCAATATAATGGTTTTATAACCGCGCCAGCTGTTTCTAAAGGATGGATAATTGTCAGAGACCTCTGCAATATGTTTTTTATTGCTGCTCTTCTTGTTATTGCCTTTGGTACTGTTTTAAGAGTAGAGAAATATTCTTATAAAAGAACTTTAGGTGGGCTTTTAGTAGCTGCTGTTTTGATTAATTTTTCTAAATTCATTTGTGGATTCTTTATTGATATTGCGCAAATATTGATGCTAACTTTTGTTAAAGCTTTTAAGGACGCTGCTGCTGGCAATTTTTTACAAATGCTAGGCATGGATAAATGGCTTAATTTTTCGGGCGCACAATCAGGGGGTTATAGCGCTTTTACTGGTTCTATCTTCGCTTTGATTTTAATAATTATTTCTTTGATAGTTATTTCTATTATGATGGTCATTTTAGCTTTTAGAATCGTCATAATTTGGCTTTTAGTGGTTTTGTCCCCTCTAGTTTTCGTTTTAAATATATTTCCGGGGAAGGGTCAAAGCTATAGTAATATGTGGTGGGAAAAGTTCACTAATCAGTTGATAGTTGGACCAG
>Ga0307991_1002096_pt1 | contig 13646 bp, 14 predicted proteins | sample EllFjometagen131_FD_203146 | JGI IMG/M metagenome (GOLD analysis project Ga0307991, IMG submission 203146) | Marine microbial communities from Ellis Fjord, Antarctic Ocean - #131 | ecosystem: Environmental > Aquatic > Marine > Unclassified | place: Southern Ocean | collected 2014-10-08
CACTTTATCCCCCCTGTTCAAAAAAAGATATTTTCTTATATAAAGGCACCAGAACCGGGCTTGTTCAACCCCTGGATAAGATCGTGGTTCGCTGTGCTCACACGGATCTATCCTTGTTCGTTGGGCAACGGACTTTTGTCATTTGATTTTCAAAGCCCCCTTAACTAATTCTGAAATCTCGTGTAGGTCATTTTCATTAGGCCGTCCCGTGATGTCCCCCAGTTTTCCCTTCTTGGAAAAATCACGAAAGCCGCCATGAAATTCGCCGACAAAATACCACTCGCCAATGATGTCGAACCCCAGGTGGTCGAACAACTGTCCCATATACTTAACCGTTGGAATCGCTTCATTTATCCCCGTATGCGTACCACCATAGGTGCAATATGTAACCGCTTTTTTCGGGTACCTTCTTTGGGCGGGCTGATTGATGAACCCCTTTTCCCGGTATTCTTTAGTGAGTTTATTAAAGAGTGAGATTACGGGCTTACCGGGAAGCCATTCATAAACGCCTGACCCAGCAAAAACCATATCATATTCAAGTAAATCGAATTCCATCTCCATGGATGTTCTTATTCGCATCGTGTCCACGGTGCTTCCTTCATTACGAGCCGTTTCCGCTATCACATCCGCAACTTTTTTTGTATTTCCAGTTCCAGAAAAATAGAGATTAAGGATGTTCATGATACCTCCTGATTTCTTTCACCCAGCGGGTGGTTTGATTGAATCGCCTTGACCGGGAAGAGCAAGGGCTGACGTTACAAATTGTTAATTCACGGAAAAAGCTCTTTAAAACAAATTAATGATGAATTAGTAAAAACACAGTGTCCTCAACCACATCGAATCGATGCTCATGAAGTGCGTTGAATCTTACCGCCATACCTTCCATTACCGTGACTTCCTGTTCTCCAACAATTACAACCAAATGCCCTGACAGAACAAAACAGACCTCTGCCGTGTCTTCATGAAGGTCGAAGTCAGATTCAATTCGAATGCCTTTTTCGGCCTTAAGCCAATATATTTCAAACTTATCGAAATAGATGCGGTTTCCGCCATACCCGGGTCTGCTAAATCTTTTCACGCGTCCAAGATCAAATCGTACACCTTCCGCCAATCGCAACAATTCACTTGAGCTGATCTGAAACACCCTGGCCAAGGCATCTATGGTCTAAACCGTGGGATTGTTAAATCCCGACTCCATTTTGGCTATGGTTGCTCGGGGAACATTGGCTTTCGCTGCCAGTTGCTCTGCCGCCAGTCCTTTTTTGAGGCGGAATGTTTTTAGTACCTAAAAATCAAATCGTTTCATCGAAGCGAGTCCTTGTCCTTGTCCTTGTCCTTAAGTTGATAACAATGAAAATTATAATTTTCATTTTGTCAACTTTAATATTTTAAGTTTAATATTTTAAGTGATGACATCCTGCGCAATTAATACAAAAAACGCTCGGTCGAGCGACCGAGCGTTTTTTGTATTTGGCGCATATTGTGTTTCGGGATCTTATTTTCACTATCAGCTCGATTAAAGAGTGAAGAAATGCTTTGTCGCGCTTTCTCGAACTGGGTTTACCCAACGTTAAAATCAGCCAACAAAAAAAACCACGACAAAATATAGATTAATAAAAAATTACCCGGCTTTTTCGAATAGGGTAGGGTCAAGTTAACCATTTAAAAATATAGTGAATAGGCTTTAATTTTCCCTCAAAAACAGCGCTATTTTGAACTTTTTGAGGTCAAAAACAGCATTATACAAAGAGAGTCTGTTTAGATTTTCAGAAGAAAGACGTGTGTATGCCGTACCGGAAGGTTAAAGAGCTGTTTATTAAGATTGGGTTCCGTATACCGTTCGTTCCTGCTGCAGCTATGGCATTTAACTCGGTTTTCTCACGAGTTAATAAAATGGCGACTCGGTTGGAATGAATGGAAATAGAAACAGACGATTACGATAAAGAAAGGAACATTATAAATTATAACGGATAGTTTTAACCCCAGCTTCTTATTAAAAGTCTATGCGGGTAATATGATCTGAAACGAACTGCCCTGATTTAAAACACTTTTCACATGAATATCACCGCCATATGAATTTGCAATTGCCATTGCAAGACTCAGCCCGAGACCGATCCCCGCCGCCGACCGGCTCCTGTCGCAACGATAGAATCTGTCAAATATTTTAGGAACCCCTGCCTCCGATATGCCAATGCCCGTATCCACAAATTGAATATGGATAAACTTTTTATCCGCTTCCATGGAAACGGCAACAGAACCGCCCGGTTCAGTATATTTTATTGAATTTTCTAATATATTCGTTACCATCCGTTGAAACTGTCGTTTATCCCCTTCACACGCCAGTGCATCCGGAAAATTCTTTGTCAGATGAATATTTTTTTCCGCAGCCAAAGGACTGAACAGTTCACAGGCATCTTGAACTAATTTAACAAGATCCACTTTTTCAAAATTATTTTGTAAAACCCCGGACTCGGTTTCCGTTATATCCAGCATGGTATTGATCATATCAATGAGATTATCACATTCCTCAATGGTGTTGGCGGCCATTTTTTCGTAATCTAAAATGGAAGATTTTCCCACAAGGGTCATTTCCGCAATACCTCTTATCCTGGCAAGAGGGCTTCTCAGATCATGGGCGATATTATCCGTTATTTCCTTCATGCCTTTAATTAAGGACTGAATTCGATCGAGCATGCTGTTAAACGTTTTTGCCAGCCGGTTGATTTCATACAATCGGTTTTTAACCCGGACTCTTTTGTCATAGGCGCCTTTTGTTATGCCGATGGCTGTCTGCGTTACTTCTTCTACCCCCTTTAGAGAATGTCTCGCAAGAGACCATCCGATAAGCGTTGACATTAAAAACAGCGGGAACATCAATAGCAGCAACAGCCGTCTAAAAATACTGAGATATTTTTCGTTCGCTTCCAGAGAAAGCCCGACCTGCAAAATCATTGCCGGACCGATCATGCCGTATATTGTTCGAACCTTATATCGGTAATCCGACAAAACCAGTGTCGACAAAATATATTTTTTGCTGTTTTGCAGGATATTAAATATATTTTCAGCGGGTTTAATGTGACCCCATGATGGCTCGCCTTCCATCGCTAGCACCCGGCCATTTTCAGATAATAAACGGAAAAAAACATCTTCTTCCTCTGATTCGACTTCCACCACCATATATTTTTTAACCTGATCAACGCCGCCGTCAGCCATTATTGAGGAGAACTCTTCTATCTCTTCCATGAGTTCACTGTCGGAATTCTCCAGGGTAATCACGGAAATTCTATAATAAAAAATAGAAAGCGCCAGCAATGATGATAGGGTAAAAATTAAAGCATACCAAGCAGTTAACCTGAAGGCAAGTGTGCCGGTCAGATCAGAGAGTCTCTTTAAGAACATATCCGACACCTCGAATGGTATGAATTAATTTGTTTTCAAAATCTCTGTCCACCTTATCCCTTAAACAACAAATCCGTGCCTCCACCACATTGGTCTGGGGATTAAAGTTATAGTCCCACACATGTTCCATGATCATGGTTTTTGATACCACCTGGCCGGCATTTCGCATCAGATATTCCAACAAAGAAAATTCCAACGGCTGAACTTCAATTTTCTCACCGGATCTTTCAACTCTACGGGTATGAATGTTCAGCACCAGATCACCGACCTCAAGCGTTGTCGGGCTTGAAACGCCGGTGGAACGCCGGAGAAGGGCCTGGACCCGGGCAAGGAGTTCTGAAAAAGCAAACGGTTTGGTCAAGTAATCATCTCCGCCGATTTTAAGCCCTTTCACTCGGTCATCCACCGTTCTTTTGGCGCTTAATATTAAAACAGGAGTATTGATACCGTTCTTCCGCATTTTTTCAATCAGGGTTAATCCATCAATTTTAGGAAGCATGATATCAATCACCGCCACATCATACGGCTCATTTAACGCCATATGCAGTCCGTCCTCACCGTTACTCATGTGGTCAACAGCAAAACCGGCTTCTTTCAGACCACTTAAAACAAACAATGCAATTTTTTCATCATCTTCGACAAGTAATAAGCGCATCTTAATTATGATCCTTTTATTGTTTTGACCAGTTCAAATTCTGATTATTTTTTAATTTTATCTATAAAACAAGGATAATAATCTTAGATGTTAACATAAAAGTCATTTGAAAGCAGGATCAACAATTTTCTGAAAAACAAAAAAAATTTTTATACCTTTTCAAAGGTGCCGGTTTTGATACCTCATCTGACTGCAAAGTTCCAGCCCATGTGTAATTATATGAAAAGAAAAGCAATAAAACCCGCAATAGCGATCAACAAAAAATCCAGAAGAACCACATAAAACGTTGTGCCGAAAATAAAATCAGAAAATCCGAAACAATGATCAACAATTCCATTTATAAGAACTTTTTGGAATTCATCATCAGCAATAAAAACAAAAAAAACCGCAACAACGGACAACAACAGCCATTTTTTGAAAATAATTTTCATATTATTTCCCCCAACCAAAACCTATTTTTCACGACTACCAATCCAAATATTAACTAAAAAAAATATCATATGAAAATTAGCTGAATATTACGGGAAGATTACTATTTGGTAATGTTAGGCTGGATATTAAGGATTTAGATAGCTGGAGCATCTAAATGTTGATGGCTTCGTAAAAAGTCCAAATTCTTTGTTGCGCTGCATTCTTCGTTTCTTCAAAGTACGCTAAGTACGAATCATCACTCAGGATTTGCGCACCTTGCCAATTTTATGAGATTGGTGAAACTTTTTTCTTTGCCATCGGCAATCTGACTTTTTACGAGACTGTCAAATATTTATTGAGTAACCGAATAACAATCCAAAATCATTACTATTGTGCATAGATACAACATTCTCTACCAAACCAAATTGAAAGACGGAAGTATTATTTAACTGCCACTTAAAACCAATATTTAATTCATGGACCGGATCTCCAAAAGAGCCTAAGTTTTTAATCACCCCTTCATGGACATTATACTGGAGATAAATCGGAAAGTTGGGTCTCAGATTCCATGAAATTGAAATCAACCCGGAAAATGCGCCTGACTTAAAAGTTTGTCCAACATCACCCATCATAAATTCATTCTGGTTGTATCGCTCATATCCAACATGGCCGTAGATGAGCCAATTGTCAGCAAGCCGTTTTGACAAACCAATCTGCAAACCAAAATCCAACGGTTTTTCTGAATTTTGCGGTCCATCAATACCATAACGCACAATACCACCAAAACTGACTGCAGGCAGCCATTGCTGATTGCCATTTGTCAGGATATGATTAAATCCGATACCGATGCCGGTGTTTTGAAAGTCTCGATTAATGCTATCACTTGAGTAAAGGACCTCGCCGTTTGAATCTTTTAAAATAAAACATGTTTTATTTTTAGACCATTCATCTCTGCCATTCTGGTCAATATTGAGCAAGTTATGAGCACTTTCAATAAACCCGTCCATAATTCCGCCCCAGTAATAACGATGATCTATGAATCCAATTATTCCGAAATAGTCATTAAAACCATAGGTCACACTCAAGTGTCCGTCAAAAAGTTCATAGTCAAAAAGATAGTCATTCTCATTCAGCCACACATTGTTTGTACCGGCAATTAGCTTGACGCCCCAACCGGGTTTGATAGATGCAGGGCCAAGAATCAGCATACTCAGCCGAATACTTTGTCCGGGGGATGACGAACGATAATCCAAAGGCCCCAGCCCGTGATTATAATCAGGTGGCATTATTTCCGCTGCTGCCGGATTCATATTAAAAAATACCATCCACAGAAAACAACAAAAAATAACACCCAAAATTAATCTGTTTTTTATTTTTTGAACCATCTCAATTCTTTCTTTTTCTATTTTTGACAAAAGGCATTGTCACAGGATATTGCCAGCAAAAAAGTTGACATCATTTTGATTGCAAGTTATATTGATTGCAAGTTATATTGATTGCAAATGATGGAGATAAAAAGATGAAAACCCTTACAATCAGAAACATACCAGATGACCTATATAATATTATTGGCCGGATTGCACGACGTAATCGCAGAAGCATTCAACAACAATTACTGGTTCAACTTGAAAGGCTTCGGGTTCTTGATAATAAATCACCCGTCATCCGGGCTGCCGCGATAAGAAATCGACTTTCCGGACGAGCCGTTGGAGATACAGTTCGTGAAATTCGTGAGGACCGTAGAAGATGAAAATTGTCGTTATAGACACATCTGCGTTAATCCGATTTTATGTTCCGGACGGGGATTTACCTGAAGAGCTTGAAAAAATTATTGACTCCGCCTGGCATGCCGAGACGATTCTTATGGTTCCTGAACTGTTTTTTGCAGAGGCGGCACAGGTTTTGTTGAAAAAAGAAAAAGCAGGATTTCTTAAAAGGGAGGAAGTGGATGAAATCCTGTCTTCCATCATGGAACTGCCCATTGAACGTATAGGCCATTATGAATTATTACCCGATGCATTAACCCTTGCCCGCCAACATAATCTCACAGTTTACGATGCCCTTTTTCTGTCTCTGGCCCAAAAGAAAAAAGCCCGCTTAATTACCAGTGACCGGCAATTAGCCAAAACATTTGAGGCCATATAAATTCTTGGGTGGAACGCTCACCCCTCTTAATGACTCTCCCATGCCTCCTTGCCCTTTGCCATAAAAAATTTGACATTCATTATAATGGTCACAATTTCTAATTTTACCCGTCACGAGGAAAAATCCCATGAAAATAGACAGTTATATCCCCGTTACAAAGGCCAAAACCATGTTGCTGGACATAATTCGCATGATCGATGACAGAGAAGACACCGTCGCCATCACCAAAAACGGCATCCCCAAGGCGGTTCTTCTGTCAATGGCGCAATACGAGGCAATGCGGGAAACCATGACAATTATGGGAGACCAGAACATGATGAAACAGATTCGACACTCCCAGAATGAGATAAAGGAGAAAAAACCACTGATTGACTTAGAGGATCTCCTTTGAAATATCGGGTCAAACTGACCGCTACCACTGCTGAAATGTTCAAAAACCTGCACCCGGACATCAAAAAACAGTTCAAAGCCACCCTGAAAGAACTATACAAAACACCGTATCTGGGCAAATCATTGCAAAATGAACTGATCGGTTTGAAATCTTTAAAAATGAAACATTACCGGACAATTTATCAAATTGATGATCAAAACAAAACCATCATTATTTATGCCATTGGTCTTCGTAAAGATATCTATGAGGTCATCACCGAACTGGTTCTGTAGCAGGTTATTGAAAGACGTCAAGGGTGCAGTCAAAACAAGGCAACTTTAATTGGCAGCGGTCCAAAGCTATAATCGCTGATTAACAATTTCCGAAACTTCTGCCACCTGAATCTTGTCGTCCATATTCTCGACCTTGACCGCATCTTCCAGCATGACCGCGCACATGGGACATGCGACCGCAAGAATTTGGGCACCCGCATCAACCGCTTCCCGGACACGGACACGGGCAGACGAGTCATCTCCGCCGGACAGCAAGTCCGTGAAGAAATTTCCACCGCCGCCGCCGCAGCACAGAGCGTTTTTGCGATTCCGATCCATTTCAACAAGGCTTACCCCGGGAACAGATCTTAAAATCATACGAGCGGATTCATAGTCCGTATTATGCCGCCCCAGATAACAGGGATCATGAAAAGCAATTTTTAGGTCCGGCTCTTTGGTTGAAAAATCCAGCGAGGTCATGGCAAATGCCAGCACCTGGGTGTAATGAAATACCTGATACTGCCCGCCCAGAGCCGGATAATCATTTTTAAACGTATTAAAGCTGTGAGGAGAAAGGGTTATAATTTTTTTGACGTTTTTATTATTTAAAATCTTAATATTTTTTCCAGCCAACTCTTCAAAAAGCGGGGTTTCCCCAATGGCTTTCACATCATTGCCATCCGAGTTTAATGCCTCTGTGATGACGCCGAAAGAAATCCCCGCTTTCTGCAACAGAGTGACCACAGACCGGGCAATTTCCTGACCTCTTGGCTCATAGGTGCCCACATCATCAGCAAAAAATAGATATTCCTGGTCTGAAAATGGCTCTACCTCAAGCCCGTCCATCCATTGAGTACTTTTTTTAACTGATTTACCGTATGGATTACCATGAAGCTGAACTTTGGTTAAATAATCCCGGACTGCCGGAGGCACCAGACCGGCATCCAGAAACGCTTCTTTTCCGGCAGTAAATGCCAGAAGCAGACGATCCCTGAATTCCGGAAACGCACAATGTTCTACACAATTACCACAGGAGGCACAGGAAAACATGATTTCAGCAAAGCGCTGACTCGCAGGAATTTTTCCATCAAGCCACGCCCGAAGCAACCACATCCGACCCCCGGGTGAATACGTTTCAAAACGAAACGCCAGGTAAGACGGGCAGTTAATATCTACATAATTGCCGGGCAGCTTGCAGTAGCCGCATCGAAAGCATCTGTGCAATATTTCTTCGTGTTCCATTATTTTTTCCTTGTTTAAATGATGGCTTCGTCAAAAGTCCAACACCAATTTTAGGCTTGGGTTACGCTACAGCCTTCGTCGCTCAACGTATATTCGTACGCCTCGCTCCTCAGGCTACGCGTGCCTTGCCAGTTTCAGCAGATTGGTGAAACTTTTTTCTTTGCCATCAGAAGTTTTTTTCATGGTCATCAATAAAAATCAAACAGTTGATTATTTACATATATAATCAGAAAAAATTAATTTTCCCAGTTGCCCGGATTCATGATGCCTTTGGGATCCAAAACAGACCGGATTTTCCCCATCAGCGCAAACGTATTTGGATCCATCTTTTCTATGATCTGTTTTTGGGCAGGCTCTTCTGCTTTCCAGGGAATGCCGCCGATTTTCAAAGCTGCTATGTTGGTTGCTTCCAGCGCATCCGATGCCCGTTTGACATCCTCTGCATCCGCCCGGTTAAACGCATAGGCAAAAAAGAACATCATACAATGTCCGGCCCCTATGATGCGCGCGCCCAATGAATAACTGACATTATATTTTTCCGCGATCTCCAGCCCGGCGCGATAGGCCAGGGGGAAATGTTCAATGGCCATCATAGCGCCCACATATTCAAAACCACCGCCTTTTCGAAGATCTGCAAATCGTGCCAGATCCGGAGACGGAATTTCTAAAAACCGGCCTTTTTGCGACGGCGGCAAGGGCAAAAACCCGGCAATTTTCCGGTCCATATACTCACGAACCGACGCCTGGATGAGATTCCGTTTAAAGGTCAACTCTTTTTTCGTATGCGCCCCATAGGCAATATTGATATGCATAAATCCCTTGGCCCAGGCCGGCTTTGGCGACATCCAGGGCGTCATATCTTCGGCCACCTGGGTACTCGTCAATCGTGATATGATTTCCGGCATCAAATCCGCATCTTCCGCCACAAAAATCAGCACATCATTGTGTTTATAGCTTGGGAACAACTTAATTCCCAGCCGGGTGACAATCCCGGTGGTGCCGGCCCATCCCAGAAATAGGCCGGACAAATCCGGCAGCGGTGACCGGGCAAACCACTGTGGCGAAACACTGCAGGAACCGGTCCGGATGATCTCACCGGAAGGCAAAACAATCTCCATGCCGGTGAGCATATCGGAGTGGGACCCGCCCAGCATGGACAGATGCCCGGAGCCGTGAATACAAACATTACCGGCCAGGGTGGCAATAGGTGGTGCATCCGGCATGGAATGCTTCAACTGGGGGTGATGTTTTTTCAGATAGGCTTTAAACATTCCCTGGGAAGCGCCGCCTTCAACCACCGCATATCGGCTTTGCGGGTTCACTTCAATGATGTGATTCATGCGTTTCATATCAACAATAATGCCGCCTCTTAAAGCGCGGGTCAAACCGGACAGGACCAGCCCGGCCCCCATGGGAACAATCGGGACGTTCAGTTCATTGGCCAGCATAACAACCTGCTGGACTTCGTCTGTGTTTGCCGGCATCACGACGGCATCCGGTGCTGCCGCCGGCATGGTGCCTGGATCCATGGAATACAGGTATCTCTCCTCAGGTTCTCCGGAAACAAATCGGGAACCCACTATTTTTCCCAGTCGCGTAATCAGATCAGTTGTCATGTTAATCTCCCAAAGCTATTTGAACCAGATCGCTGACCAGAATCGGCATCAGACCCTGCTCCGCGACTTCCTGGCCTAATGTGGCCATACAAAAAGGACAGTTAAACACGCAGTAGGTTGCGCCCACAGACAGCATATCATTCATATTTTTTTCCACCAGTTCATCGGCCAGTTCTTCCCGCTGATGTGCCCTCGGCACCCCGCCGCAACAGAGCGCAGTTTCCCGGTCATATTTTCTCGGCACCCGGTCTGCGCCTATTTTTTCAAAAACTTCATCCAGGACCTTATCGGTCTGAGGGCAGAGACGATTTGAACACGGTCGCTGATAAACAATTTTTGCATTAATCGGCTTGATGTGATCTTTTAAAATATCCAACCGTTGATTGTAATAATCAAACTGATGAATGGGCTTAAACGGGACATCGATACCATAGGCATCAGCAACACTGGTGTAGGTCCCGTAACACTCATCATGAAAACAGACCAGTTCATTGGTATCGGCATCTTTCAGATAAAAAGACATAATATTCTCGATCATTTCCGGAACCCGCTTTCGGATAGTGGAATTTTTCGCAAAATGCAGCCACATAATATTGCAGAAAATATCCATGCCTACAATGGTGGACGCCCCTTCAAACAATTTTCCCCGAACGCATCCGGTGAGCATGGGAAATGCGCACATATCGATCACCGGGCCGGAAACCGATTGTTTTGTAATTCTCCCTTTGGGTGCCATCATGCGCAACTGCTCTTCGACAATCGGCTTGGGGGCCGGTAAAATCCCTAGTTCTTCCTGTCGTTCCACCAGCAGGAAAAACGGGTTATTATCATACGGGCAATATTCCTGGCACGCGTAGCAGGTCAGACATTCATGCAATACCCGACTGTCTTTGCCGTCATTAATTTTTAATTTTTCTTCCCGGGCGTCGGCAATGTCAGTAAAGGTAACATACTGGCAGCGCATGAGACAATCGATGGTCTCACAATTAACACATAAATCCGGATTAAATTTTATTGATTCCACGTAAAACCTCCGATTGATTATAATTAGGGGTTCAGGTTGAAGGTTAAAGGCTGAAAGGGAAAACAGACACAGATTTCTTACCGCCGTTTACCAATGCCGGATTACGCGCTTCGCGCTAATCCAGCCTACGCATTTAAATAAATGTTCAGCGTTTAGTTTTTTTAGTTTCTACCTTCAGTCTTCAGTCTTCAGCCTTCTACCTCTTTTCCTGTCGCCCCGCCAGAATGGCCGCGCCGATGGCACCATTCACCTGGGCATGTTCAGACACCTGGATAGCAATTTCCAGCTTGCTTTCCAGCGCCCGGACCGCGCCGATATTTTTTGCCACACCACCGGTCATCATGACTGGTTCCACTACCCCCACCCGTTTGGCCAGGGCAGACACCCTGGAAGCAACCGATTCATGAATGCCCGCAATGATATTTTCACGGGTCTCGCCTTTTGAAATCAGGGAAATCACCTCTGATTCGGCAAAGACCGTGCAAATGCTGCTGATTTTTGATGGTGTATCCGCCTGTAGGCAAAACTCGCCAAAACCGTCCAGGTCGACTTCCAGCGCACGGGCCATAACTTCCAGAAACCGGCCCGTACCTGCCGCGCATTTATCATTCATCGCAAAGTCGACCACCCGACCGGATTCGTCGATGCGAATAACCTTGCTGTCCTGCCCGCCGATATCGATGATAAATCGGATATCCGGATTTAAAAAATGCGCACCGGCCCCGTGACAGGTAATTTCGGTAATCGCCTTGGTGGCAAACGCAACACTGTTCCTGCCGTAACCGGTCGCTACCACAGCCTCCAGTTCTTCTAAGTGAATTCCGATTTCTTTTGTCAATTCTTCAATCACGTTTTTTCCGGCCTGAACAGCATTATAGCCGGTAAACAAGACACGGCTGCCAAGAATTTTTCCGTCTTGCAATATTGCGGCTTTTGCCGTAATCGACCCAATATCAATACCCGCTGTAATCATTTAGTATTCCTTCATATATATAAAATTTATATTTTTTTCTTTAAATTATAAAGTTTATGGCTTAGAAAAAAGTTCCACCATTCTTATAAAATTTGGTGAGGCACGCAAATTCTGAGGAACATCCAATAGTCGCAATATTTTTCAAATTATCATGCCACCATATATTTTTGAAGGCAAAGATAAATTTTCAATTTCAAGGCGCACGAAATAAAAGGAGTGTGGCGTAGCTGGCTACGTTGAATGACTTTTATTGAGTGCAACGCTGAAATTTAAGATTTAGCGAAGCCCTATGCTTTAAGAGTTTCCATGAACGCGTCTATGCGTGTTTCTATCTGGCTTTCAGAAAAACTACGTTCATCCACCATATCGGCTTCGATGATCAACGTCGGCAGTTTCAGCTCTTTCATGACCAGTTTCTGCAAATCATACTGGCCCAGAGAATACGGTTTGCAGCTTCTGTTGGAATGCATGACCAGACCGTCCACATCATATTTTTTAATCAGCTTTTTCAGAGTTTCGAACATAATATCCAACGACACGTTGATGTAAACACTGGAATAGGCCACGGCACCGGTCTCAATAAAATTATCTTCATCAATCATATCCATGACCCCGCTCCATGCCGATGTATAAGTGTCTCCCACCAGACACGCGTTATGGAACAAAAATTTTTCGGACAGCCATTTGGTCCGGTACCATACCGGCAGGTTATCCCACAAAAGCCGGTATTTTTCATTAGGGACCATGGCAATGCCGTCGGCAATACGCTGTTTCAGTTCATCTCTAAGCTGCTTATAATAATCCACGACGATCTGCGTTCCGCGCAGGGTGACGATTAACGCTAAATGAAAAAACGCATCAAAGGCCGTCATGGGTGCCGGTTTATGTGCGGCGGTGTCCAGAACTTCCTGCCAGAGTCGAAGTCCTTGAACGGCCAGCTTGCTGACTTCGTGCATCCGGTCAAAATCCATTTTTTTGCCGCATTGTTTTTCCAAAAAATCAATATATTCGTATGTCTGGGCAATGACATATTTTCTGGCGCCTTCCGAAAGCGTTGTATGAATAAACGGGGTATCTAAGATAAACAGGGGAACATTATAATGACGGGCAGCCACTTCATACCATTTTAACACCGTGCCGCAGATATTGTTACAGCATACCAAAAAATCCGGCGCCGGCAGCCCGCCGATGGGGCCGCCATTGGTGACTGAACATGCTATATCCGATCGCGCATAAGAACATAAATCTCTGGAATAGCCCATTTCTTCTGCTTTTTCACACAGATCAACCCCCATTTTGGAAGCGCCTATCATGGCGCCATGATTTTCCGGATAAACCGGGATCACATCCATGGCGATGAGAAATTCCACTGGCCCCCCGCTGGTAATCCAGGCCACCTTTTTCCCGTTTTCCCGGGCGGTTTTTGCCTCGATATAGTAGGTGGTCATTATTTCTTTCATTTTACTGACGGATTTAATCCTGCGTTTTTCTTTTTCCGGATCTTTCGCCATCGGTTGATCGGTCATGTTTCCTCTGATT
>Ga0307991_1002098_pt1 | contig 13640 bp, 15 predicted proteins | sample EllFjometagen131_FD_203146 | JGI IMG/M metagenome (GOLD analysis project Ga0307991, IMG submission 203146) | Marine microbial communities from Ellis Fjord, Antarctic Ocean - #131 | ecosystem: Environmental > Aquatic > Marine > Unclassified | place: Southern Ocean | collected 2014-10-08
GGTGCTTAATGGCGAGAAACTTTTCAGAACCAATGAATTGAGGAAAGCAAATGAACGAGGATGAAAATTCATCGTGTGCACCTCGACACAATTTAGTGCGTTGGCTGCTAAGAAAATCGCTAAGGTTACAAAAGTGATTTGTAACTGGGTTCACTTTGAAATAAGTGAGCCTTAATAGGGCTTGAGCCGTATGATGGGAAACTATCACGTACGGTTCTTAGGGGGGAAGGGGGTGAAATTCCCCTGACCTACCCGGTTTGCGTTCATTGTAACAAAAACCAACAATAACCTTGATTTGTTCTTATAACAGAAAAAAAAGAAATTGTTTTACTAAAAAAACATCAAATTTATCAAATAATCTACTCGCGCTTTGAAAAAAACTAATCTAAGAAACCTTACAATCATGAAATTAATTACTAAGTGTTTACTTATGGCTTTATTAATCTCCACGATAAGCTGTGAACAAGAAAAAATGAACCAGCCCCCCCAAGCCAAAATAACCAGGCCCTCTGAAGGAAGTGAGTTTAAAATTGGGGAGAGCATTACGATTTCAGCGGAAGCTGAAGACTCTGATGGAGAGGTTGCAGAGGTACGTTTTTACATCAATGATATTGGTATTAGCTCATCATTAAGCTTCCCATATACCTATGAATGGAATACGGCAGATGAAAATGAAGGCACTCAAACCATAAAGATCACTGCAAAAGATGATGATAGAGCGACAACCTTCGATGAAATTACAATCATATTAAATCCAGGAGATCCACCAGTTGCTGCATTTACAGCTACACCAACAACGATTACGGCAGGACAAAGCGTTCAATTCGTAGATCAATCAACCAATGATCCAACTTCATGGTCATGGGATTTTGGAGATGGAAACACAAGTTCTCAGCAAAATCCTTCTCATAACTATTCCTCTGCAGTTAATTATACCGTGAGTTTACAGGTTACCAACTCACACGGATCAGATACAGAAACCAAAACGGATTATATCACGGTTATGTTAAATATAGGAGAAACCGGCAACTTTACAGATGCGCGTGATGGAAAAACCTATAACTGGGTTAAGATCGGAACACAGACTTGGATGGCAGAAAACTTGGCTTACCTGCCTTCGGTAGTCGGTCCCGACACAGGTTCATATTTTGACCCATACTACTATGTAAATGGTTACAACGGCACCAGCGTAACCGATGCAAAATCCACAACAAATTACCAGACTTATGGAGTACTGTACAACTGGAAGGCAGCAGTAAATGTCTGTCCGGAAGGATGGCATTTACCCACCAATACGGAGTGGACAGAATTAACCAATTATTTGGGTGGCACAAGCGTAGCCGGAGGCAAGCTAAAAGAAACTGGAACAACCCATTGGGCAAGTCCAAATACTGGCGCAACCAATGAAACAGGATTTTCAGCTCTTCCGGGTGGCTGGCGACACCATAGTGGTGTTTTTGGCTTCAATGGTATCGACGGGTTATGGTGGAGTGCTACCGAGGCCAATATAAATAATATAATTGACGCCTATCGCTGGGGCGTGCCATTTGATGGCAGCTATATAGGCCACATCTCCGAGAGTAAGAAGACTGGACTATCTGTTCGTTGCGTGAGGGATTAATTTGACTATTTGATTTATTTTACCCTGATCATCGCCGTAGGGTCAATATTTCTCGCAAAGCGGGTCGATTTTTTTGAAAATGGACTCGCAATTTCCGGCAGATATACGTCCATATTCAGCCTACACACATGTACGTGTTACTGTTGTGGGAACATTAAATTCAAGTTATGCCTATATGAAGATTTATCATGATGGAGCATTTATTAATTTGTGGTGGAATAATTTCTCTGATTACAACGGAGTTGAAAATTTTAATATGCCTGAGGATGATACGCCACAAAACCAAAGACTAGGTTTTAAATGGGGTTTTGAACAAAGCAACTCATCATATGAATGGATTATAACTGAAGTTAAATTACAATATTACTGGTAAAATTAATACGATGAAGAAATTAAATATAATTATAGCTGCTCTATTTTCAACTGCTATTATTTGTGCACAAACCTAAAAGCTATAAGTGGTTGGAATAGTAACGGAAATGGCACCAATATTTATGGTTTTTTCGCCCTTCCGGGTGGCTCTCGCAAAAGCAGTGGCTCTTTCGAGGGTTTGGGTAGCAGCGGTGACTGGTGGACTAGTACACCGCGAAGTAGTGGTCTCGCCTACTACCGCCACATGAGCAGTAATGCCAATGTACTCCGCTACTACAACCTTAAAGCGTACGGCTTTTCTGTTCGTTGTGTTAGAGATTAGGTGTGAACAGAAAATGATTAAAGGCAATATGGCATATTGAGCTAACAATTTAAAACAAAATTAGCGAACTATAATTAAGATTGTGATCTATAAGAAACCAACAGAAATTGAAAAGGGATATTGAAAGAAATTTTTCAGATGAAAACAAATCTATAAAATGTTACCTGGTTGATTCTGTAAATACTCAGAATGGAATACTTTTAAAGTCAGGCGATGACATTATTAAGTCAATGCAGCAATATACGGTAAGCAAACCGGATATTAGCGGTTTAAAAGACTATTATTGCTATAAGGATACAGTAAATATTGTAGCATTGTCGCTTAATACGGTGCATTGGGAAGATGGCCAGCAGGCAGTTTATATAGGAGATACACTTAAAATTCCCGGAATTACACAATCAGGATGGAAATAGTACATCGAATCCCGATACCCGATAACTAAAAAATAAATAATAACACGTTCTTTGATATAACCCTGTTTAATCAATCGGCAATTTGTTCGTAAAGGAAAAATTATGCTTGAAAACTACCTGAAATACAACAATACTAAAATATTTGTGCTATTTATTCTTCTTCCCTATCAGCACATTCACATCAAACAGTTAAAACCTAATAATAGAATACCCATAGTACGGCGGCATTGTCCAACTATGTTTTATCCTTCATTCTGATCACAATTTTTTTATGTAACTTACACTTATTTAAAATCTGGTTACTATTTTGTATTAACGAAGGATAAAACACTTTTACGTTAGCGGTTATTTGAAAAAATGAACTTAATTTCTAAATTAAAATAGTATAATCAAATGCTTAAATTTCTTAATCGCCCTTATCCTTTTACTTTTATACCTTCGAGAAGAATCAAGCAAATAATACCAATTGGTTTTTGCGTATTTTTATTTCTGATACTCTTTAAACCATTTGGGCTTGGAAACAATCCAGATTATATCATATTTTCCGCCTATATGGTTACTTGTGCTGCTTTTGCAGGTCTTTTAACTACGGTTTTAATTCCCTTAGCTTTTCCAAAGTATTTCGAAGAGAGTAAATGGACACTTAAAAGAAACCTACTTTGGGTTATTGGGATTAATATCATATTTGTTATTGTAATGTTTCCTGCATTAAATATTTTTCTAATTCTCAAATACAATTCATTTCAAGAATTAACTTTTAAGAACTTTTTATGGTGGCTCCATATTCAGTTGATGCTTGGAGTTACATTGGGTATAATTATAAATTTATTCAATCAAAATTATCTTCTAAGAAAACACTTTAAAATTGCTGGAGACATAAACAGCATAGTTCAAAAAGAAAAATATGAGAAAATAGAATTAAATATTGAGAATGCTGTTACAAACAATGAAAATAATCAAGTAGAATTTAAAATTGATAAGTTTAATAAAGTAAGGTTTGGTGTGGACAACCTAATTTATGCTGAAGCTTTGGGAAATTATACTAATATTGCATATCACTCAAAGGAAAACAGGAAAATAAATATTCGAGAAACTATTAGCAATGTTGAAAAGGAAACAAGTAGTTCAAAAATAATTTATAAACCACATCGGTCATATTTGGTAAACTTACAATTCATAGAAAATATTACTGGAGATTCACAAGGTTTAAAAATTCATTTAAAAGGTTTTGAAAAAGTTATCCCTGTTTCAAGAAACAAAATAAAGGAGTTCAGGACTCTTGTCACAGCTGTTTTGTGAACTTGGAATGCATCTCATCACATATTCTTACATCTCATCACTTAAAGTTTTTGTTCTGAAATTTGTATCTTAAGTTTGCCAAAATATTAATTATATGCAAAACTTAATACATTTATATATGGCACATAAATTAAAAATCTTAATCACATTTTCATTAATTATTGTATCTACTATAGTTTTTGTTTTTGCAAAAACGGTAAACCCAAGCTATACTGTTTCTGATTCTGACACTACGGGGTTTATTAATGAAAAAAAGGAATATGTAAAGCATTTTATTAAAGAAAATAATATTGATGGACTGGCAATAGCATTTTTCACAAAAAACGAAATAATATGGAAAGAGTGTCTTGGAAAGTCAACATATAACAAACCAATTAATGATTCAACTTTATTTGGAATCTGTTCTGTATCAAAAAACATTACTGCTTTAGCAGTAATGTTTGCCGTTCAAGATGGATTACTTGATTTAGATACTCCTATTATAAAATACCTTCCTGATTTCACTGTAAATAGCTGTTATGAAGAATCGCCTGCGGAAAAAATTACACTGCGAATGATGCTTTCCCATACAGTCGGATTTTCTCATGAAGCACCAATAGGAAATAATATAGATTATAGATGCAATTCGAAACAAGAACATTGGAATAGCATAAATGACACTTGGTTGAAATTTCCTGTAAATACAAAATGGGCATATTCAGGAAACGGGTTTGATTTAGCTTCTAAAATAATTGAAAAGGTAAGCGGAATAAGTTTTGAAACTTATGTAAAGGAAAAAATATTTTCCCCTCTCGATATGAAATATTCAACCTTTAGCGATAATGAGGTAATAAATAATGACAACAGAACAGAGGGTGTTGTAAATCCCTTTGTAAAAATAAATCATAAAAAAATACCTGTGATTGGTGCAGGAGCAGCATATTCCAATATCGAGGATATGGTTAAATATGTGCAGTTTCAAATGAATCATGGAGAATTAGACAATAAGCAGCTACTTGAAAAGAAGTACCTTTTCCAAATGTACACCATAAATAAGAATTTCTACGGATTAGGAACTTGGATAGTAAGACCTAATGATAATGACATACTTAAAACATTTTATTTGACTCATAGCGGTGAAGGATTTGGATATGCTTCAACTATGTTGTGGTTTCCTGAGTATGGTTTAGGTTGTGTAATACTAGGGAATAAACCTTTTAATTATAATGATATAGCTGAAAACATCACAACCGAATACATTCTTAATAATGAAACTATGCTAAACATTAAGAATTCAAATATTGGTTATACTCCTGTCTTTAATCCTGATGAAAAATTTAATCAAAAATTTGATTTTGTATATCCCAAAAATGAGAAAAAGAGCATAGCATATAAAAAAGAAAGTATCATTGGAAAATATGAGCTTATTTTGGATAATACACAAGGAAAGTGGTTTACCAAAATTGTAGCATTTTTAGGAATTAAAGTTGTTACTGTAAATGTTTCCCAAAAAGAAGGCAAATTATTGGTAGATGGAATGTTGGGAAATTATAAATTAGAAGAATATATACCAGGTCTTTATTTTAGTGATGATGGTGAAGTTTTTGACATTCGTAATAGTGTACCAACATTTCAAAATATCAAATTGAGAAAGTATTCTGATAAACAATAAACTCAGTGCCCAACAAAAGTTATAAAACATGAAAAATCTTATAACAAAAAATACTCATTCCTATATCTACTTATTGATAGGTTTTATATTCCTTTTCTTTTCCAACGGTCGGTGGGCTTTACCGCTTGCAACATTTATAGCTCCAATATTTCTAATACGTTTTCTTAGATTTCATAAACCTTTTAAAGGATTTGTATTTCTGATCTTTGCCGGATTTATTTCCAACATCTTCATCTGGAAAGGACAAATGCCAGTGCCAGACTTGGTTTATTATATTATGTGTTTTATGATGAGTTTATTTACAGCTCTGGTATTTCTTGCCGACAGGGTTTATTCTCAGCGATTGAAAGGTATTGTTTCGACTCTTGTTCTTCCCTCTGCTTTTGTATTAATGGATTATATTTCTGTTTCAGCGAATCCAGGCGGAACATTTGGAGCTTTTGCAACCACACAATCATCTTTGCCTCTATTGCAGCTTCTTTCCATTACTGGTATTTGGGGAATAACATTTATCATTATCTGGACAGCTTCTACTATTAATTGGCTTTGGGATAAGTCTTTTAAATGGGAACAGATTAAAACAGGCTTGTTAATTTACATTATAACTTTTCTAACAATAATTATTTTTGGTCAAATCCGGTTATCAATAGATAATGATTGCAATACAGTTAGAATTGCTTCAATAAATATTAATAAAGCAGAATGGAAGAATCGCTCTCATGAAAGGAACTCCTCGATAAATGAAAAGGTAAACAATGATTTTTTAGCTGCTTGTGATATTGCAGCTGCTTCAAAGGCAAAAATAGTTTTCGGACCAGAAACGATCCTAAACCTTCATTATGACAAGGAAAACGAATTTATTGAAAGAGCAAAAGTTATAGCTAAAAAAAATAGTATTTATTTAGGTCTTCCAATGGAAGTACTCCCAAAGGATTATCAGGATGTACCATGGATGAATAAAATTGTATGGATTTCTCCTGCTGGAGAAGTTTTGTTAAGCTATTATAAGGCAAAACCTACATCGGGCAAAAGAATATATGGGGATGGCATGATAAAATATTTTGATTCTCCTTATGGACGGATAAGCACTGCAATTTGTTTTGATATGGATTTCCTATCACTGATAAATCAAACGAGTAATATGGACATTGACATCATGTTGATACCTGGTAACGACTGGAAAGACATAAGCCCTTATCATACTTATGCAGCTTCTTTCAGGGCTATTGAACATGGATTTAATATGGTTCGATCCGTAAGTCAGGGATTTTCCGCTTCGTTTAATTATAAAGGACAGGTTCTATCTTCGCAAGATTTTTTCAATACAGATGATGCTATATTATACTCTGATTTACCCACAAAAGGACAAAAAACGGTATATTCAGTATTAGGGGACTATTTTGCATGGCTTTGTATTCTGTTCTTTTTAGTTGTTACAGTCAAAATTATTATTGGAACGATTCATCTGCAAAATTCAGCAACTCATCGAGTTAAATTATGATTAGTTCATGAAATGAAGTTCTTTTGTCAGGAAATATTAAATCAGCAAAATTTAAATAATAATGGTTTTTTTTTAATCCTCTTGAGTGAAGATGATTGTATATTAACATTAAAAAAGGGTTGGAAAATTGTTGAAATAATTGGAATACCAATCCTTGCTGATTTTATTGATACTATAAGAAGAATTAATTATAAAATATTATGAAAGAAAATAATGAAAAAGATTTCTTGATAGAGATTAAAGACAGTTTTAAAACCGTCTTAGAAAAAGCAGATACTTTTGTAGAGCAAACATCTTATTCTAAAGAGACTAAAGAGTTGTTTGGTCAGTTTGAAGAAGCAAATAAAATATTTAATGATTTGATGCAAGAAAAAATAGAAACAGTTAAAAATATCATTAAAAAGCAAAAATAATTTACGAACGCACAACATTTTGTATAAGTAATGGCAGAGATGTGCTAAATATCAAGACTCTTAGCCCACACTAACTTAGTAGGTTTTGAGAGTTTTGAAACCCGAACTTGGCAACAATTCATATACATGCGTTGTACGCAAAGCAAAAATGATAGTGCTAACAATGAGAATTAAGATATGATTTTAAATTATATTCATTGGAATCTAGACCCAGAGATAATAAACATTTTTGGGATTTCAATTCGTTATTATGGGCTACTCTTTGTAAGTGGAATAATTCTCTGTATTTATATTTTAGGCTGGATTTATAAAAGAGAGAACATTCCTTCTGAAAATTTGGAGAAATTATCTATTTACGGAATGATTGGAATTTTGGTGGGTGCAAGATTAGGTCATTGTCTTTTTTATGAGCCTGATTATTATTTAAGTCATTCACTAGAAATGATTCTTCCAATAAAATTTTTAATTGGAGGTGGAATTAAATTTATTGGATATCAAGGTTTAGCAAATCACGGAGGAGCACTTGGATTAATAATAGCTTTGATTATTTATTCCCGAAAAACTAAACATCCTATTCTTGATTCACTGGATTTAATAGCTGTAGTTGCGGCTCTTGGAGGCGGTTTTATTCGACTTGCAAACTTAATGAATTCCGAAATTATTGGAATGGCAACAACGAAACCTTGGGGTTTTATTTTTGAGAGAGTTGATAGTATTCCAAGACACCCAGCTCAACTTTATGAAGCTCTTACCTATTTCTTAATTTTCGTTATTACAATTACCCTTTACAAAACAAAAAGAGAATATCTAAAAAATGGATTTTTCTTTGGTTTGACTCTTGTGTTAATTTTTACAGCTCGGTTCTTTATTGAATTTATCAAGGAAAGACAAGTCGCTTTTGAAGAAAATATGCAGTTAGACATGGGACAAGTTTTAAGTTTTCCATATATTATTATTGGATTAGGATTTATTATTTATGGAATACAAAAGACAAGAAAATCAATAAAGCTCAGCGCAACCCTTAGCACAAATAGAAAGAAATGATTAAAGTTCAAAATTTAGATTTCTCATACCAAAAAGGAGAAAAAGTAATTGATAATCTATCGTTTAATGTTCCAGAAAATTCAATTTTTGGTTTTTTAGGTGCTAATGGCTCCGGAAAGACAACAGTAATAAGATTATTATTAAACCTATGCAAACCTAATAATGGTGAAATCATTATTCAAAACAAAAATATCAAATCACACTCATTAGAGTTATACAAAAGTATTGGAACATTAATTGAAAATCCAACTTGTTACAGTCATTTATCGGGAAAAGGGAATTTAAAATTACTCGCTAATTTCTATGAAGTTGGGAATTATAGAATTGAGGAAGTACTTGATTTAGTTGGATTATTATATGCTAAGGATAAGAAAGTGAGTAAATATTCTCTTGGAATGAAACAGCGTTTAGGCATTGCTTCAAGCATATTACATAATCCAGAGATCTTAATTTTAGATGAACCTCTCAACGGATTAGACCCTAAAGGAATTGCTGAGATTCGAAACCTATTTTTAAAATTTCAAAAGGAAGATAAAAAAACAATATTCATATCGAGTCATCAATTGAATGAAATAGAAAATACTTGTAGTAATGTATGTATAATTGATAATGGAAAAAACCTATTCACTGGTAAAATAGAACTATTAAAATCGCAACTTTCCAAAGGTGAATCATATAAAATAAATTGTGACAAGCCAAAACAAGCTAAATCCATTCTATCAAAAGCATTTGGTTTTAATAACATGCTTATAGAAAATACAACATTAATAATGAATGTTGAGAATAAAGATGTTATTGCTTCATGTGTTAAATCTTTAGTTGATGATGATATTCAAATCTTCGAAATATCGAAAAATGAGAGTAATCTCGAAGACTTATATTTAACACTTACTGACAAATGATAAATTCAATTTACAAAGGACTTATTGCTGAAAATCAAAAAGTAAAAGGCTCTTTTACCTTTTGGTTTACTATACTTGGGTCTATTTTAATTCCTTTTGTTTTCTTTTTGGTCTATTTTTTTAGGCATCAGAGCTTTATACCTGAAGAAGGCATCAACCCTTGGATTGAATTTACACAAAACAATCTTCAAGCTATCGCTTTCTTACTTTTTCCACTTCATATTATTTTAACTATTGCTATCAATCTTAACATTGAACATAAAGAAAATAGCTGGAAAAAATTATTTGTTTTGCCAATAAAAAGAGAAAGTATTTTTTTGAGTAAATTACTATTCCTGCTGTTTCAAGTTTTTGTTTCTCTTCTACTTTTCTCTCTTTCTATATTATTTTTTGGGGGAGTTTTAGGTCTTACTTACAAAGAATTAAATTTTTTAGAATATACCCCTGACATTTTTTCATTTGGTAAATTAATAATTCGACTGTTTATTGCAATCTTAGGAATATTCTCTATTCAATATGTTTTAAGTTTATTTCTTAAAAATATTATTATACCAATATCTCTTGGGGTTTTTCTAACAATAGTAGCTTCTTTAATTAGTAAAGGATGGCAATACTCAATATATTTCCCTTATTCATTTCCAATTTGGTTTTTCGTAAACTCAACCCATCTAAGCAAGATTGACACTTACTATGGTTTAACAATATCTGAAATAACAAGTTTTGCGATATTTTCCATCATTAACTTAATTGGTATAATAATGTTTAAATCTAAAAAAATAAAATAATACATGTGCCAACAATTAAGAATCGTATTAGGCTCGTGAGCGAAGCCTTCACTACTGCTGGTTGGATAAATATCCAGAAGATAACCTTACACAAATAGAAACTTTATGAATAATATATTTGATAAAATATACGAGCAAATAGAAGAAATCCAATTGATTGATACTCATGAACATTTAATTGATGAATCTGAACGTTTAGATTGTTTAAAGCCCTTTATTCAATGTGATGATTGGACAACAATTCTCGGAATGTATACGAAATTTGATTTTGTGTCATCTGGAATGACAAAAAATGAGATTGATTATATCTCATCATCCGAGATGAATCCATTAGATAAGTGGAAGATAATTGAACCATATTGGAAATTAGTAAAACATACTGGATATGGAAATGTGATTCAAGAAACAATAAGTGAGTTATATGGTGTATCACAATTGGAAGAAAAGAAAATTCCTGAAATTCAAGAAAAGTATATTCAATATAGAAAAAAAAGGATTTTATAAGGAGACCTTAAAAAAGGCGAATATAAAAAGTTGTATTGTTAATCCTCCAGGAAGACCATTTAAAGAAACTGAATTGCCGAATATATTGCATCACGATATTGACGCACTTGGTATGATAACAATGAATTTGGAACAATACAATGAGAATATTCTTCCTAAAGTTACAAAACTTAGTGATTGGTTGAAAATTATAAATTGGTGGTTTAACAAATATTCTGAAAAAGCAGTTGGAGTGAAAATTGGAATCGCATATTTCAGACGACTTGATTTTCAAAAAACAAATATTGAAGTAGCTGACCCAATATTTTCGAAGAAAGTTTCAGGAAATAAATTGAATGAGATTGAAGAAAAAACACTACAAGATTATTTGTTTTGGTATATCATAGATTTGGCAACAAAAAACAGATTACCGGTAAAGTTCCATACAGGACACCAGGCAATGAATAATTTTATGAATCTGGAAAATGTAATGTTTAATCCTGTTGATTGTGCCAATCTATGCCGATTAAGTCCTGATACGCAATTCATATTTTTTCATATATCATACCCATACTATGAACCAATGATTTCTTTAACAAAGCATTATTCCAATGCAATAATTGATATGTGTTGGTCATGGACAATTAACCCTATTGCTTCAATAGAATTTTTGAAAAAATACATTATGACTTCTCCAATAAATAAGCTTATAGTTTTTGGCGGAGATGATTTGTACATAGAAAATTTGATTGGACATGCAAAATTAGCGAGAAAAGGAATTTCCTTGGCACTTTCAGAACTTATCAAAGATAAATGGATTTCTGAAGAAGATGCGATTGAAATTGCCAATAAAATAATGTGGGAAAATGCAGAAAAAATATATGGAATTGATTAGTGGAAAAAAAAGATAAAAAGAAATAAACAAGCTGCATAATATAAAACATAAACGAATGTAATTTTTATAAACTGAATTATTGATAAATATTGGAATTGAAAAATCAAGTTTCTCTGAGATATAAATTAAGAATGATTTGAAATGAAAACGCAAACTATTATAATATGGATTCTAATTTTAGTAATTATTGACCAATCGATTAAGATTATCATATACAATTTTTATGGAGAAATAAATTTTGAAATTATTCCTTCTTTGATTGAATTTAAACCAACTTTTAATGTAAAACACAGTTGGGTGAATGTACTAATGAATAAATATTTCGGAATAAATGTCGGATTATTACCACATATTATTATGTACATATTGATTGGAATTTTAATACCAGTATATTTCTCTTATTTTAGGAATAATATTTCTACCAATAAAAAGCTAATAGATACAGCAACTATCTTTTTTATGGCTGCGATACTATGTGCATTGATTGGTAACACAATATGGCAAAAAGGAACACTTGATTTCATTTACTTTAAACCATTTTCTACTGTTTCTGATTTAAAAGATACATATAGTGATATTGGAATTATAATATTTCTAATTTATGTGTTTAAAAATAGAGTGCAATTAAAACGATTAAAGATACGAGATGTATACTTAGACACAAAATCCAGACTTAAAGATAAGAAATGAAAGAAAGAAAGCACCTAACAACGCATTATTATTAAAAAGGATGACCAATGAAATATAAACTTAGATATTTTATTGTAGGAATAATTACATTATTGTCAGCAAATCAGATGTTTGGACAACAGATTGTAATTTCAGAAGATTTTGTTTTATACAAATTATCCGAACATTGTTATGAGCATACCCAAAAGGGTAACAACGGATTGGTTTATATAAATAAAGGAAAAGCTGTTATTGTTTCAACTCCCGATTCTGATACTGAAACACAAAACCTAATAGATTGGGTGCGAAATGAACAACACGCAAAAATTATCGCTTACGTAATTGATAGATGGCATCCAGATGCCATGCAAGGTTTAGATATTGTTAAAAAAAATGACATAAAAAGCTATGCATATGAATTAACTCGACAAATAGCCAAAGAGAAGGAATTGCCAATTCCTGAAATGGGATTTAATCCCATAAAAGAAATAAAAGTCGGAGATGAAATGATAGTTTGTCATTTTCTTGGAGAAGCACACACTCCTGATGGAATTGTAGTTTGGATACCAAGTGAACAAATACTTTTCGGAGGAAATGAAATAAGAAATTATAAGGGCTGGATTGGAAATATTGGCGACGCAAACCTTGATAAATGGTCAGAAACTGCAAAGAATATTAAACGAGAATATGGCTCTGCTAAAATTGTAGTTCCAGGTCATGGAAAATATGGTGGTTCTGAATTAATTGATTACACAATTGATTTGTTTAGTCTGCCAAAGGGCGAATCGATTACTGATAGTTCTAAAACAACAATTATTCCGAACCTTAAAACTGAGAATGAATTTAATATAAAAGCTGAATTTGATTCTATTCAAGGCGAAAATCGTTTTTTGAGAAATGCCACTGTGATAGTTCAGGATGAAACAAAATTTATAGAAATTGAATCTCCTCAGATTATTATTTCTCAAGCCAACGAAAGGATTGATTCTGAAATTGGAAGAGTAAAAATCTACGATAAAAAAGCAGTTAGTGCAGAGTTAAGAACAGATGTTAATTATAAAAAACTAATCATTTATAAATATGATGACACAGTTGGATTTGTAGTGATTTTGAAAGAAATAGAAACTAACAACCGCTAACAATGGTAACCGTTGCGCAAGCCCTAAAAAACATAAATAGATTTCATTGAAAGGGAAATCCCTGTTGTCTGTTTTAATCAGGTTGAAAATATCACATCTTGTTTTTTCAATGCCTTAAATAGGCTTAAAAT
>Ga0307991_1002101_pt1 | contig 13635 bp, 7 predicted proteins | sample EllFjometagen131_FD_203146 | JGI IMG/M metagenome (GOLD analysis project Ga0307991, IMG submission 203146) | Marine microbial communities from Ellis Fjord, Antarctic Ocean - #131 | ecosystem: Environmental > Aquatic > Marine > Unclassified | place: Southern Ocean | collected 2014-10-08
AGGAGTCCGAGGGTCCATGTCAGCGCCTCCACATCATCCCTTTTCGCCTTCCTACCCAATATGGGTTCCAGCTCCTCTATATCGGCCGCCATCTCTCCCATATAAAGGGTGAAATAACTCTTTGCCAGGGCCTTGCCGTCGATAGCCGGACGATCCTCCTCGACCCTGTGCCCCAGTTCCTCAAGAAGCCGAGCCGTTTGTTCTACGGCCTTTACGCACTCGGGATGCACCTCCGTATCAAGCGGAGAGAGAGTATTAAAGGCTATTCTCAGAGAGCCGGGATCGCTTTTGATCTCTTCCATATATGGCCGCTCCGGCAGTGGAATAATATATGGGGCGCCCGCATCTGTCCCGCGGGTCGCATCCAGCATGGCCGCGCTGTCCCTGACAGAACGGCTGACGATATGTTCGACAACGGCGCCCTGCCAAAGTGCCCCGTGTTCCGGGCCGGTAGGATTACGGCCCCGTGTCGGTTTGAGACCAAAGAGGGCGCAGCATGACGAGGGGATACGGATAGAGCCGCCGCCGTCTCCCCCCGAGGCCATCGGCACCATACCACTCGCGACGGCGGCCGCGGATCCTCCGCTCGAACCGCCCGGGGTATGATCGGTATTCCAGGGATTGCGTGTCGGTCCATGAAGCTCCGGTTCCGTGACACCCAGAAGGCCGAACTCCGGACAATTTGTCTTCCCCATGATCACGAGGCCCGACTTCTTAAACCTCTTTACCAGCTCGCAGTCCTCATCCGGGATATAGTTTTTATAGGCCCTGCTTCCGCCGGTCATGGGTACGCCGGCATACGCCGCAATCAGGTCTTTCAGCAGGAAGGGGACCCCCGTAAAGGGACCCGCGGGGAGGCCTTTTTCAATATCCTTTCGCGCCAGGTCGAACATTGGAGCAATTACCGCGTTAAGTTGGGGGTTGAGTTTTTCTATTCGGGCGATGGCTTCTTCGTAGAGATCCGCGGGGGAAACATCCTTCTTTCTGACAAGCTCAGCCATTCCGAGTCCATCATACCTGTCGTATTCCTTGAATGTACCCATAAGGATTCCCTCCTTTCGGGATGGATCAAATAATGACAGTGAGTATTGCTCAAACAGCCCCTCCCACCGTTCTCAAGGTAGAAAAGGGCCCTGTTTTTTTATATGTCCTTCAACAGTCGGTTCGATGAGGATTGTGCTACCTCGTCTCTGAAGGCGCTCAGTATCTTGGAGAGGGCCTTCGATTCGGCAGTTTTTACCACGGGGATCGCGTCTGTTCCCCTGTCTTCCAGGGAGTCGATAACGAACCGTATGCTCAGGGTACTTATGTCGCGGGCGGGTTGATAGCCCGGCTCTTTGTATTCCTCCGTCTGCGTGTCGGAAACGATCCCGCACGCGGTCAGTTCGAAGAGGATCTGGTGTACCAGACGAATCGGGGTCTCAAGGCTCTGAGAGATCTGCGTGGCCGTGAGGGGCCGTTCCCCCTTCGCGAAGTTCGACACCAGCAGGTGGGCGATCTGGAGGGAGAGGAGGCGTTTGAAGGAGTTACTGATCTTGAGGGAGTCGGGTTCAAACTCATAGGTATCGACATTCTGATGGGCAAAGGAAAATTCCGCTCCGAAGAGGACGATCAGCCAGCTCACCTGTAGCCAGATGAGGAACAGGGGCAGCGCCGCGAAGCTTCCGTAGATCGCGTTGTATCTCGCGGCCCCCACCTGAAAGGCGATATAGCCGAACTGGACAACCTGATAGATCGTCCCGGCGATGATTCCGGCCAGGATACCTGATCTGAAGTTCACCTTGGTATTGGGCATGAAGATATAGAGAAAGGTGAACAGGAGCCAGACAATGCAGTAGGGCAGCAGCTCGAGCACGAAAAATATGACAGGGCTGAATACCCCCAGGAGAGAGATTTTCTGCACGATTATTGTTACCTGGGTCGTTATGAAGACCGTCACGCTGCTCGACAGTATCAGGAGAAGCGGACAGAGCAGCATCACGGAAAGATAATCACTGAATTTTCTCCCCAGGCTTCTCGCCTCTCGTATCCCCCAGATATCATTGAACGAGGCCTCGATATTCCCGAGGACCTTGATAACCGCCCAGAAAAGGATAATAATACCGACACCGGCGAGGAGTCCGCCCTTCGTGTTGATGAGCAGTGAATGGGCAAAATCTATGACCCGTGTAATGATTGCTTCCTGCCCCTGGAACTGCTCCAGCAGCTGTTTTTCGAGGCGCTTCTCAAAACCGAAGCCCTTCGCGACACCAAAGGCCATGGCTGCCACGGGAACTATGGAAATCAGGGAATAAAATGTCAGCGCCGATGCCCTCAGCTGGCACTTATCCTCGGCGAATCCGCGTACCGAAAGGAGAAAGACCCGCAGTTGCTTAATAAGAAAGGATTGCTTCCGCGGAAGATCCTTTAAGCGAACTCTCCAGATATCGTCTTTTATAAAAGCGATGAAGCTCGATATGGCATCTATGATGTTTTTCATCGGTCTTTCCTCTCAGAAAAATAATGACAACTCTCTTCAACCGATTCTGTGATTTGTTGTAAACAGAAAACATCCACCCCTGCGGGGGGGGGCCACCAAGAACCATACACTCTCAGAATTTTTTGTCAATGAGTTATATATGGTTGACAGTTAACACCCCTTACCCGCATACCCTGGTCGGACGCTCTCCTTGAGGGAAGTGCCTTTCTAAAAGGGGTAGCAAGGGGCGATGGCCATTATTCCGGATCATATAATTACTTCTTGCTTTTTTCGTGTACTTATGTCACTTTCTTCGACATCAAGATGCGAGATTTTGTTGTCCGGGCGAGCAACCGTATAAAGAACATATTTTTACCTTACCGATTGAACAGTACTGATTGCATGTGTCCATGCGTATATGCAGTGTGTTTATCACAATATCTCATGCCAACGCCCATTGCCTCCGAAGACAGGGCTCTCAGAAACGAATATATCACCTAATAAACAGGATATACCAAGCTAAACCAGGTGGATAGCCAGGCTTTTCTGACTCAAGACTGTAATACAAGGCAGCTGATAAATATTTTCAAAATCAAATTTTATTAGAAACTATCGTTCACAAGCAGGAGGCATGTATCCTATAGATCATGGCATCAAGTTTTCGGAAAGGTTCTCTTTCAGCGACTCTAACACTACACGCGCCCAGTCATACTCACGTACCCAAACCTCAACATTCGCGTCCTATGAAAAGTGAAGTATATATCCTGTTTCGATAAGTTCTTTTGCGCCCCGCCTCACATGCTGGAGAACTGCCCGGTTGCTTCAGTTTGAAGAATAGGAGGAGATCTTTTCAAAGATATCGTTGATTAACAATATCAAACAAAGGAGGAAACCCTATGAAAGGCACGAAACAGAGTTGGGCAACACTATTTATTGCACTGGGCATCGTCTGCGTTTTTATCATACCGGCAATGAGCTTCGCGAAGGATATTACCGTCCTTGATAAGAACTACAAGGCCGTAAGGCTGGCCGCGGACACACCGTTTCCAGGTGCGAACGGCGCGACAATTGGCACCGATGGCAATCTCTATGTGAGCCATACGGGTAATGGAACGATTACCAAGATAGATCTGAAGACGATGAAGGCGACGCCCTTTGTCAAACCCTACCAGGCAGCATTCATTATCGACGATATCGCGGCTGACGACAAGGGGAACATCTACGCGACGGGGACCACGCCACTGGTGGGTGAGGTGTACCGTATCGACAAGAACGGGGTCCGAACGATTATCGCCGACGGGATGGCGGCCCCGAACGGAATCGAGTACAACAAGCGCACGGGAAGACTCTTTGTCACGGAGTGTTTTCAGGGCAACCGTGTCTACGAGGTCGACCCCGCCGGGATAAAGAAGGCGCGGCTCCTCATCGACAAGGATGTCATCCCCGTGCCGGAGGGATTTGACTTCGACCCTGACACGAACGATCTGATCATCCCCGATCTGGGAACGGGAAAGATCCTGAGGGTGCATCCCGATACGGGTGCCATCAGTACGGTGGCGGAGAAGATCTCCGGCTGCATCGCCCTGACGATCGGACCGGACAAGATGATATACGTTCCCACCCTTTCGGGGGTGGTGTACCGGGTAAGCCTCGACGGGTCAAAGGTGGAGAAACTCGCCCAATTGCCTCCGGGCCTGGACAATGTGGCAATCACCAAGGACAGTCGCCTCTTTGTCACCAGCTACTGGGATGCTACGGTCTTCGAGGTATCCACCGACGGGAGCGGGAACTTCAAGCAACTCTTCCCAATGGGACCGAATCAGCCCCTTGGCATCGTTGTAAAAAACGGGACAGTGTTCGTTGCCGATGCCCTCATGGTACGGACTGTTGCAGCAAAAAAATATAATCAGACCAGGCTGAACGCTTGGGCCTCACACGGAATGCCCTTGTTGTTGAGCCTTGCGGACGGCCCGGGAGACCAGCTCTTCTGGACCGATTGTATTCACGGCGCCGTGGCCATAGGCAATCCGTCAACGGGAGAATTCAAGGCCATAGCAGGAGGGCTGAATCGGCCCATGGCGGCGCTCATGAGCGGTGACGGATCAAAGCTCTTCGTCGCCGAATACGCCGCCGGGCAGATCACGACGGTCAGTCTTGCCGACGGAGCAAAAACGGTCCTCACCAAAGACCTGGAAGGTCCTCTCGCGCTGGCACTGATTGACGACTCCCTCTACGTGGCGGAGGCGAAGCCGGGACGAATCAGCAAGGTGGATCCCGCTTCAGGGAAGAAGGAGGTCTTCGTCTCCTCGATGGTGGGGAAACCGGTGGCCCTCGCCGGGGATGGCAAGGGGAATCTCCTCGTCCTTGACGGCGCCGGTCAGAAGATCATCAGGATCAACCCGAAGACCCTGGCGCTGAATCTGGTCGCGAAGGACGTCCCTGTCGGCTACAGCCTCATAGGGAGCTATCCGCCCGTCGAGTTCCCCTCGCCCATGGCGGTAAGCTCCGCGGGGGATATCTATGTGACAACGGCGGACCGCGGCCTGATCAAACTTGAAAAAGTGAAATGACACAGCGACTGTGTACAATGCAATAAATCCCCCTTCTGTCAAGCGAAGGGGGATTTATTCTTAACCAAGAAGACAAAACGTGTGTAGACAGCGATTGATCAAGTTTCTTTTTTAGCCGTGCTGATGCTGTTGTCTTTTGCGGTCTCGGCGCTGGCCAATTGGCGGATCGACCACATATCCGAGAATGTTCTCCCGGTTCTTAAAAAATTGGGCGTGACAAGCGCGCAGATCAAGCCGATGATGGTGGATAATCCCAGAAATCCGTTCCTGAGCAAATAGGACCCTAGTCTTATAACGTGAGGGGGGGGGCATCGGTTCATAGTACAGAACCGATGCCCCTTTATTCTACACCCCAGGCTTCCATTCACGTGCAGAGCAACTGAACCGGCTGGATTATTATGAATAGAGCGTACAGCGGATACAGCCTCGAAGAACTCGTCACCTTATTGATGCTGCTGCTTTTGAACCTTTCCATCCTCCTGTTCACGCGGTTGGACCAGGCGGGGGATATCTTCCTCTTTAACCTTGCTCTCGCTGCAGTCATTGTCGTTATCTCCCGAGTTCAGCTGAGCCGCGGCGGGAAGGTCCTCACCTTCATCCGCGACTGGTATGTTCTCCCCCTCCTGATCACGATCTACCTGGAGCATGGACGCCTGATCCCCCTGATTAACCCCCACGACCTGGACGGACTGCTTATCGGGATCGACCGCATCCTGTTTTTCGGCCATGATCCCACGATCCTGCTGGAAAGAGTCACCTGGCGGCCGGCGACCGAACTGCTTCAGATCGTGTACGCAAGTTTCTATCTCCTCCCCTTTTCCCTTTGCGTCCTCGCCTATCGACGCGATCGTGAGGTGACCTTTCATGCCGTCGCCGCCACAATCATAATCGGTTTTTATGTTTCGTATATCGGATATTATCTGACACCGGCCATCGGTCCGCGGTTCACCCTTGAATCGCTCCAGGGCATACCGCTGACGGGGCTTCTGTTCTTCGATTTCATCCGATGGGCCCTGGACACGGCGGCGGGCATCGTTCGGGACTGCTGCCCGAGCGGCCATGCCATGCTCAGCCTTCTTACGGCTCTCCTCACCCGCAGATACGAGAAAAGTTTTTTCGCGCCTGCCCTGGTGTGGACGGGTCTTCTCATGTATTCAACGGTGTATCTTAGATATCACTACATGATCGATCTGATCGTCGGGGTCGCCCTGGCGCTGGCAGTCTTTCTGTTCGTTCCCGCCATCGAGCGGTTGGTAGCGGCCCGGATGGGTCGTCAGATCTCTTTCTCGTAGATCCGGTAGGTCTTGTACCGGTCGGCATTCAGGATCGTAAGGGCGTCGATCATCTTACGATTGGTCTCCACAACCAGGGAGCAATCCGAAGAGTTGAATCCCATGCCGACCCCTGTCTCGATTGTTTTCAGATAGAAGACATCATCAATGTTCCGCCCCCGATATTCAGGGAGGACACCCATAACAATCGTCCTGATCTTCCGGCTCTTCTTTATCTCTCTCAGGGCCCGGATCAGCCGCCAGGGATACAGACGCCCGTCGAGGATCTTGAGCCCCAGGTTGGCATCGGCAACGGAGATGCAGAACCCGACAGTCCTTCCCCCGTCCTCGGCAAAGATGTTCAGTTCCGGGATGACTACCATCTTCAGTTCCTTGAAAAAGGCGTCGAACTGTTTGTCCGTCAGGGGGAGATGCCCCCAGTTTCCCTCCCAGGCACTGTTGAAAATATCCTTGACCTGCTGCGCCCGCCGCGACATCTCACGCCGTTTCAGGCTCGTGTAGGTGATCTTCTGTCCCTTCATGAGATCTTCTTTGACCTGCTTGAGGTACGGTTTGTAGTTGTCGATATCGCGGACCAGGTAGCAGTACCAGTCGATGCATTTGCGAAACCCCTTCGCCTCGGCCAGATCTTTATAGTAGGGAGCGAAGTGAAAGAGGCCCACGACAGGCATGATCTCCATCCCCTCGATCTCGAAGCCGACGGAATCGTACACGGAAAAGCTCTGGGGACCCTGCATGACCGTCTTCCCCCGCTCCTTCAGCCAGGCGGCGGCGCTGTCGAAGAGGGCATCGGCAACGGCCTGCGAGTTGATCGCCTCAAAGAAACCGAAAAAACCGGTGTGATTGTCGTATCTCTTCTCGTACAGATGGTTGACATGGGCCGTTATCCTCCCCACGGGACGCCCCTCCTGGTAGGCCAGAAAGAGCTCTGCGTCACCGATCTCAAAGAAGTACCCCTTCCTCCGATCAAAACCGTGCATCTGATCTCTTATAACGGGGGGCACCCACGCAGGATCGGTTGCGTATATTCCCGAGGTCCAGGGAAACAGAACGAATGTCTTGAGCATGCGACGATCGGTTACCGTGCGGACAACTATGTCACTGGCCATCATACCCCACCTCTCCTTGTGTAATGATCGAATCGGGATCAGGGTTCATACACATGGAAATGTAACGGCTCCGGGCGGTGTTCTGCAATGACGGGGATATCGCACCTCCCCATCTCTCGTACCGGAGAAGCAGAAAGCGGCCGAAGAGGCAAAGCAGGGGTGCGAATCTTGGAGACCGGAAGGTCTCGGGGATTCGCACCCATACAGTCATTTACAAAGGGATCAACACCCACGGTCGGGCCGTCACCCTCGTACCACAGCCATAACCAGGTTCTCTTAGAACGCAAAATGGGTCGCCTGCCCCGCCACCACAATCCAGGTCACCAGCATCGCGTTGATAAACGAACCGACGTATATGTGCCCTGTCTTTCGGAAAAAGTAGGTTGAAATCAGCGCCACAATAGTAAAGATCGGGAGGAACTGGAACAACACGATCCCCGGGAGGTGCCCATCGGGAATCCCCAGCGTCCCGCCCATAAAGAGTGGGGCATACTGGAAAGCGAGGAACAGGACATATCCACCGATCATGAGGACCACGTTTGTCACCATTTCTCCCCAGCCCGCCAGATCGCTGCCGTCCTTCCGGCCGAGGCGCATCTCACCGTGAAGCACAACACCGGCGACCAGAAAATACAGGGCAAAGGGGATAAGATAGTTCAGCGACATGGCAAAATGGAGCTCATCCAGCGGTTTGATGGCAAAGATCCAGAGACGATAGTCCGTCAGGAACAGCCAGTCCGAGATCACGAGTGTAAGGTGGGCGAAGAAAACCACAACAAAGGCCAGCAGGAAGGACTTGCCGACCCGCCCCCACTTCATCTCTCCGCTTCTCCAGCTCAGACCATAATTGGCCATCGTGGCTTTGTCCTTCCTGTTAGCAAGAAAATGCCACAGCAAGAACAGGATAAGAGAGACCACACCGACGGCAAGGGCCCAGAACATGATAGTCGTCGTAATCTGCTGAGGGAACAGGTAACTGGCCTTCGCAATGCCCTTGCCGTTAAAACTCCAGGCCCACAGATAGAGCGGAATCGGCAGCAGGATCGTTATCACCGCGCCGAGAGCCCACCCCCATCCGGTGAGCCCCTTTCGCGCGACGGGAGCCTCACTCAACTCCTTAAAGAAGGCGGTCCCCAGGAGATAGTTCCCCAGCGGAAAGAGCATAAGGATCATACCGATCAGGGCAAGACAGGTGCCAATCTCTTTCCAATACCAGATCTGGTTGGAAGGAGGAATATCGTTACCGCCTTTCAGGGTAGCCTGCATCCATTCTACGGCGTTTCCGATGGCTTCAATAGAAAAATGAGTTCGGGGGTGAATCATATTCGGTTGGTAGAGTTTCCTGGCAGTGCCCTCTTCGATGGAACCGTAAAGCTTGCCCACTTCGACCGTTTCCTTGGTTCCGAAGACCTTTTTCAGTTTATCCGTTTTTACGATATCTGCCGGAATCTCGCTCCCCCACATGAGGTTGGAAAACTCGTCATACGTGCTATATATAAGTGCCATGTTGCGCGGGAACGTAGCGGTACCGTTGGGGGCTCCGTAGGTTCCGGTGGAGGAACTCGCCAGGATCAGGGACTGATACTTTCCCTTGTTCATTGCAGCAGCTATAACAGAGGCCCATCCTCCCATGGAATGTCCCTCAATACCGATATTGTCTTTATCGACGATGTCCAGGGAACTCAGATATTTCAGCGAGTCCATTCCGCCAAAACCGCTGGCGAATGCCGGTGGATCGGAATATCCGTGACCCGGCTGGTCTACGGCAAGGACAACATAGCCGCGACGCGCAAATTCAATAGCAAAACCATCCTGTGTTTCGCGCGAGTTGATATACCCGTGACTCGCCACAATTCCCGGAGCGCGGTTCTTCTTATTCACCCCCTTCGGGATATAGAGCAGGGCGCTGACGATTTTGCCGTCCTGTCCCACAAATCGAACATCCTTAACGGCGATGTCTCCGCCACCGGTCTGAATCATGTAGGCCAAAAATCCGCCCCCCAGGATCAGCGCCAGGGCTACAACCATAAGAACATTAAACAGCTTTGAATTCGATTTTGCACTCATAAGAATCCTCCTTATTCAAAGAACCTACCCCTGTTATGTCATTGGGAAATATTCCGCCCAGTCCCCCTGAAAGAGCGAATCCCCGCCGAAGGAAAACCCCGGTTGACTATCCAAACGGGACACCCAACTCTCTGCAGCACTTCCCCCCACTATTATAACGCTTTCATATTATTAATATTTACTCGACAAAGTCAAGCAGGAAGGTCTTGTCAAAAACGGCCCTCGTTTTCGATAGAGCGACCAACGGCGGCCTTGGCTGGGCGGCGGATAGAATCAGGTTTCTCCTTTGAACTTTTTGGAATTTATGATACGGGTTCTGGTGCAAAATAGCGGCAAAAAATTATCAATATAAGGAGACAGTAGTATGGCCGAAAAGTTTGTAAGTGAAAAGAATCTGAAGTTTTTGCTCCACGAAGTCTTTGATGTCAGTCAGTTGACCCAGTACCCCTACTATGCCGACCACAGTAAGGAAGTCTTTGATATGGTCCTGGACACGGCACTCAAGATGGGAGAGGATCTTTACAAACCCTACTTCGAGGAAATGGACCGCCTGCCGACGGAACTCGTCGATGGCAGGGTCAAGGTACATCCCCACGTGAGAACAATCCTGAAAGAATGCGGGGCTGGCGGATGGATCGGCGCCGAATTCCCCTATGAAGCCGGAGGGCAGCAGCTTCCCCTTACGATCACCCTCCTTTCCGAATTTATATTCAATGCCGCCAACTACTCGGCCGCCGTCTATACCGGGCTGACAACCGGGGCGGCCGGTCTGATCGAGTCCTTCGGAACCGAAGAGATGAAAGAACAGTATCTCCCCAAGATGATGTCGGGAGAGTGGCAGGGAACCATGGCCCTCACGGAACCCCAGGCGGGCAGCTCGCTCTCGGATATCGCCTGTACGGCCGAACCCACCGACAAGGGGTACTACAAGCTGAAGGGACAGAAAATCTTTATATCAGCGGCCGACCACGACGGCGTCGACAATATCGTCCACCTGCTTTTGGGGAAGATCAAAGGAGCCCCCGCAGGGGTGAAGGGAATCTCGCTCTTCGTGATGCCAAGGGAACGGTACACCGAGGATGGTGGTTTTGAATTCAATGATGTCCATTCTGTGGGAATCTACCACAAGATGGGCTATCGCGGTTCGCCGATCGTCCAGCTCAGCCTGGGTGAGGAGAACGACTGCCGCGGTTGGCTGGTGGGGGAGCCCAACAAGGGGCTGGCCCAAATGTTCCAGATGATGAACGGGGCCCGTATCGGCGTCGGTCTCGGTGCCACGGGTATCGCCTCGGCCGCCTACTACGCCTCACTCCAGTACTCAAAAGAACGGCTTCAGGGCCGCAAGCTCTCCCAGAAGGACCCCACGACCCCTCAGGTCCCGATCATTGAGCACAGCGACATCAAGCGCATGCTCTTCCTGCAGCGTGCCGTCGTGGATGGATCGCTCTCCCTGCTTGCACAGTGTTCGATCTACCACGATCTTGAAAAGGTCCTCGACGGAGAGGAGAAGGAGCGGTACGGCCTCCTGCTGGACCTCCTGACACCGGTCGCCAAGTCCTATCCTTCGGAGATGGGCATTCTCTCTACGAGCGCGGGGATCCAGTGCCTGGGCGGATATGGATACTGCGAGGAGTTCCCCCTGGAACAGCACTACCGTGATATGCGTATCCACCCGATCCATGAGGGATCGACGGGCGTGCAGGGGATGGATCTGCTCGGCAGAAAGATGATGATGAAGGGCGGCAAGGCCGCGCAGCTCTACATGGAAGAGGTTGCGAAGACCATTGCAAAAGCCAAAGCCCTGGACCCCTTGAAAAAGTACGCCCAGGCGTTGAAAGAAGCGATGGAATCCGTGCAGGAAGTCACCCTCTTTCTGGGTGGGATCGCCGCGAAGAAGGGTCCCGATTACTTCCTGGCCGACGCGACCGTCTACCTGGAGTTCTTCGGATACAGCTGCATCGCCTGGCAGTGGCTGAAACAGTCGATCGTCGCCCAGAAGGCCCTGGATGCTGGTGCCTCTCCGGAAGACACGGACTTCTACAAGGGCAAGCTGATGACCATGCAGTATCACTTCGGGTACGAGCTTCCCAAGATCAAGGGGCTGGCCGCGGTGCTGACAGAGGCGGAAGGTGTTACGGTCAACATGACGGAGGCACTGTTCAACGACTAGAAACTGACTGATCTACCGTTGCTTTTTTTTCGAAAACAAAAGATACTCCTGGTGGCAGAATTAAGCATTTGACACCGGGTAAAAGGTTTGCTATAGACCCTCTCCCGCCGTGGGAGGGGGTCTGTTTTTTGGGGGGCAACTATTTCAATGAGGTAGAGAAACTATGAGCCACAAAAACCTTGACAGACTCTTCAATCCGAAAAGCATCGCAATGATAGGTGCCTCCGGGACTCCATCAAAATGGGGGTTCATCGTCCTTTTGAACATCCTGAAGGAAGGGTTCAAGGGACCCGTCTATCCGGTCAACCCGAAGCTGAAATCGATTTTGGGCGTTACCTGTTATCCGTCGCTCGATGCGATACCGGACCCCGTCGATCTGGCCATCATCACCACCCCGGCGCCGACCGTGTCGGCATTGATTGACGAATGCGGCCGGAAGGGGGTGTCCGGGGTGGTCGTTATTACGTCTGGTTTCAGCGAAACGGGCGCGGATGGGACCCGGATGGAGCAGGAAATCGTAGCCAAGGCCCATGAATACGGGATACATCTCGTGGGGCCAAACACCATGGGGATCTACAGTGCCGACTCCAACCTTCACGCCCTGATGCCGCCGGTGGTACCACTTCACGGTGGACTCTCCATGTTTTCCCAGAGCGGGAATGTCGGTGTCCAGATGCTCTACTGGGGAAATAACAAGGGGATCGGTTTCAATAAGTTCGTCAGCAGCGGGAATGAAGGTGATCTGAAGAGCGAGGATTACCTCTCCTACTTTGCCGAGGACAAGGACACGAAGGTGATCCTCGCCTATCTGGAGGGGCTGGATGCCGACTCCAAACTCTACCAGGTTGCCCGGAAGGTATGCCGGAAGAAACCGGTCCTGATATTCAAGGGCGGACGGACACAGACGGGCGGCAAGGCCGCGGCATCACACAGCGGGGCCATGGCCGTTTCGTCACGGGTCCTGCGGGCGGCCTTTCGCCAGGCCGGAATCATTGAACTCGAAAACAGCCAGGGACTCATAGACTGTGCAAAGGCTTTTTCCGCCTCCCCGATCCCCCGAGGCAACCGCGTGGCGATTCTGACCCGCGGGGGCGGATGGGGGGTCATTACCGCCGATTCCTGCGAAGAAAACGGCCTCGTTGTTCCGAAGCTTTCCGATACCATTATCGAACGGATGAACAAGATACTCCCCCCGTACTGGAGTCACGGGAACCCCGTGGATATGGCGGCGGTGATTACCTCGGAGCCATACTTGGAGTGCATGCAAATCCTGGCCGAGTGGGATGAGGTGGATTCCGTCATCGCCCTGGGCGGCTCCATCCAGAGCGCCATGGATTTTAACACTAACGTGGAAGGGCCCAAAGAGCTGAGAGAGACCCTGGTCTTCGCTCGGGAGTTTGCGAAAGAATATACCGCACAGGACGACGTCGTCTTGGAACAGACACAGCGGCTGGTAGAAAAAACAGGGAAACCGATCATCGTCGTAACCCTGGGCGACTATGATAACCACAAATCGGACCTGATGGATCACCAGGTTGTTTCGTATCCCACTCCGGAGCGGGCCGTTCGCGCACTGAAGAGGATGGTCGAATATCGGCGGTTTCTCGACTCTCCGGCCTGATACGATACTCAATCGATCTTCACACAACCGTCCCCCCGGGGCACACAGGGTATCTCCTGTTGCAAGACGGGCGCGAAGTCTGTATGCTCTATGAAACGGTAATTTTCTGATGGCATGGTGGGGGGAAACTGTTCTCCCGCGCATATCGCTGATTGTTTCAGAGATGTCAGGGGGAATACCGCATGGACGACCCTTATGATCTCACAACCCGGCCGATTCCTCAGCTCATCATGAAACTGGCTGTCCCCTCGAGCGTCGGATTCTTCTTCAATACGATGTTCAACGTGGTGGACACCTACTTCGGCGGCCTGATTTCAACGCAGGCGCTCGCCGCGCTGTCCCTCTCCC
>Ga0307991_1002102_pt1 | contig 13634 bp, 13 predicted proteins | sample EllFjometagen131_FD_203146 | JGI IMG/M metagenome (GOLD analysis project Ga0307991, IMG submission 203146) | Marine microbial communities from Ellis Fjord, Antarctic Ocean - #131 | ecosystem: Environmental > Aquatic > Marine > Unclassified | place: Southern Ocean | collected 2014-10-08
ATTAAGCCAGGTCGGTGCCATCCGGACAAAAGCAGTCTACCGGTTTCCCTGCAACATTGCCCCATGGGATTTTCCCTCCCCGTTGTCGGCACTGGGCACGCTCTGGGTGGCGAAAAAAGCCTATCCCAATCTGTTTGCCGATACGGACATGGAAAAGCAATGCGAGCTGTTTCATCAGAAACTTTTTGGCAAAACCTTCCAGGCCCTGGGCGGGACCCTCGATGATGCCATATACCGGGACGCTGCCAATTGATCGCTATTCCCCCGTATCCTTTAAAAAAAAGCCCACGCACAATCCCGATTTTGTGTGTGCTGCTGACTGTGCTGTTTTTCGGCTCTCTGCTGGCGGGTCGGTTTAAAATAACCATTTCGGAAATCATTGCCATCGTATCGAGCCTCCTGCCCGGCAACAGCCTTTCCCAGGATCTTATTTCCCAAAAACTGGTTTTTTTGTGGATACGGCTGCCACGGTGCATCATGGCGGTTATGGTGGGTACGGGACTGTCGGTGTCAGGGGCTGTTTACCAGGCCCTGTTCAGGAATCCGCTGGTGTCCCCGGACATTCTCGGGGTGGCGGCAGGCTGCACCTTTGGCGCGGCCCTGGGGATTATTCTGCCCGGTGATTCTTTTTACCTGGTGCAGGCGATGGCCTTTGGTTTCGGCCTTATAGCGGTGTCCATGGCCGTGGGTATTGCCCGGCTCATATCCATAAAGCCTGTCATTGTAATGGTTCTGGCCGGCATGGTGGTACTCTCCTTTTTCAATGCCCTGCTGATGATCCTCAAATACTTTTCAGATCCCTATGATGAACTGCCAAGCATTGTTTTCTGGATCATGGGGAGCCTGACCCGGGTGACCTGGAGCGACCTTGGCATCACCGCACCGGTGACCTGCTGCGGGCTCGGGCTGTTCATGTTGCTCCGCTTCAGACTCAATATTCTCTCGCTGGGGGATGTTCAGGCCCAGTCCCTGGGCATGAACCCGGCTGTTTTTAGGCTGATACTGATCCTTGTCAGCTCTTTCATGGTGGCCCTCACCGTGGCCACCTGCGGTCAGATCTGCTGGATCGGCCTGATTATCCCGCATATGGCCCGAACCCTTGTGGGCCCTGAACATGAAAACATGATTCCCGTAACGGCCCTGCTGGGGGCTATTTTCATGCTGGCGGCAGACGGATTAGCCCGGTCCGTCACCGCCGCCGAGATCCCGGTGGGCATCATCACGGCCCTTACCGGTGCACCGATTTTTGCCTTTCTGCTATACAAAAACAGGGGAAGCGGATGGCTGTAAAACTGGAATGCAGGTGTGTTACGTTCCGATACGGAAAAACTGATATTCTCCATGATATCTCTTTTTCCGTTGAACCCGGCTCTTTCTGTGCGATTCTCGGCCGGAACGGCTCGGGTAAAACCACCTTGCTCCACTGCCTCAACGGCATCCACAAACCGCACCAGGGGGAAATCCGCATCAACGGCAATACCATTGCTGGCATGACCCGAAACCAGATCGCCAGACACATCAGCCTGGTTCCCCAGGAGCACCTGGAAATATTCCCGTTCAAGGTGATCGATGTGGTGGTCATGGGCCGTGCCCCGTTTATCGGCATGACCCGTACCCCCTCACACAATGATTATGACCTGGCCCTGGAGGCCTTGAAAACCCTCAACGCCCAGAGACTGGCCACGTGTAATTTCAACAGGATCTCCGGTGGGGAAAGACAAATTGCCATGCTGGCCTGCGCCCTTGTTCAGACCAGTGACATCATGCTCTTGGACGAACCCACCAACCACCTTGATTTTAATAATCAGTACCATCTTTTATCCAAAATCAAACAGCTGTGCCGGGCTCGAAAAACCAGCGTCATTGCATCCATGCATGATCCCAATATGGCCATATTATTTGCCGACACCATCGTCATGATGAAGGCCGGAAAAATCATTGCCCGGGGACCGGCCGCCGAAGTCATGACCAAACCCAATATCGATGCCCTGTATGAGACAGACACAACCCCGGTCAAAATTTCCGAAACCCAGCATTTTTTTCTCCCCGGGGAGATTATCAATGGCTGAAACCCCAACTCCCATAGCCGGCATGCCCCAGAGGGCCATGGAACACGACCATGTCGTCTCAAATATTTATTTTTCCGGAAAAGCCGGAACGTCCCAAAAAATCAAAGGCGTTTCCGCAACCCCGGCCTGCCGCCGCATCATCCTCACAGGAGCGGTTCAGTGTGGCAAATCCACCCTTGCAGAAAAACTCATCAACCAATTGAAAGAAAAAAATATAACCATGGCCGGTATCCTTGCCCGGGGCCTATGGAAAGATAATCAACGGGAAGGGTTTGATCTGGTGGACATCCGGACCGGTAAGATCACCCCCCTGGCGCGGCGATCTGCTGAATTGGACACCCAAAACAGTGGCAAAATCCCCTTTTCGTTCTTTGAACAAGGGGTGACTGCTGGCTATGATGCCCTGAGCGTTGCCGCGTGTAAAACCGCAGCAATCATCCTGGTGGATGAAATCGGCAAACTGGAGGCAAAGGGCCTGGGCTGGGCCCCCTGCCTTTCCCCTTTGCTGACCCTTTCCCGGTCTCTTCACATATGGATTGTCCGGGAAAACCTGGTCCGGCAGATCTGCCAAATCTGGCCTGTTGAACAGACCATGGTCATTCATGCCACGGCCCTCGATGCATTGTTAAACCTGACAACTGCCTGTGTAAAGGAACCGTAAAATGCCGCCAGCCACCCTGCCTACCTTATACTACACTGTTTTTACCTTGTTTCTTATCGCGACTGTTCTGTTGCTGGCCCAGAAAAAACCCTGGGCCAGAGTGGCCATGATTGCCGGCACCGTTATCGCAGGCATGGGGGTTGTGATCCTGGTCGCCACACAACACAGACTCCCCTTATACGGTGCCTTTGAATCGACCTTTTATATTCTTTTGGTTGTTTCCCTGCTGGAAATGGTATCGACCAGATGTACGGGCGCGGTCCATTACAAAGGCAGAATCAGCTTGTATACCGGCATTGCCGTTTTGGTGATTCTCATCATGGAAATCAACAAGCCCATTGAATTTAATGATGATTTTTACATGTATGGAAATATCTGGGTCAATTTTTTCTTTAACCTCAGGCTCATGGCCGCCGCCTTTTTTATCCATGGGGCGATTCTTTTAAATACCGCGGCATGGAAACGGCCCGATAAAATGCCTGAAGATGCGGTAACAGATTGCAAATGCAGACAAAAGAAAATTTTCTACCAAGCCCGCAACATCCTTTTGACCGGCATTGTCATCTATCTGGCCAGTGAATGGTCGGGATCATTATGGTGTCTCAACTGGCTGGGGGATTCTTGGCGATGGAGCAAGGGATTTTTCAAAGCGGCAATTATTTTTCTGCTGGTCATGACCAGCTTCCATCTGCCGCAGCCCCTTTCCAATTCACCCAGAGCCAGGGCAATCATCGGTTCCTGCCCGGCACTATTTATCATATGGATGATTTTTATTCACTGACGGGAGAAGCCATGATTCAAAAGATAGGGTCCATCAAACTGACATTTTTTTCATTGGTCCTGCTGATCGTGTTAATGGGCATGGGTATCGTTCTCAGCCTTTTTCCGGCCTACACCGATGCCATTGAGAAAATGAACCAGACCATCGTCTATCAGTGGATCGTGAACACCTGGCATGAGCAACCTCTTTTAACGACCTGGGTGCTGCTGGTAACGATTTCCAGTGCTGTTTTATTCATCAATACAGCCTGTTGCAGCATGACCATTCAATTGCGTACGGCCCTGAAGACAGTCAGTGTCCGCCGGTGGTCTTTTTTTATCATCCATTTTTTGTTTCTCATGGTCCTGGCCTGTCACGGCATCACCATGGTCACCGGGCACAAGCAGGACAATATCCAGCTTTGTCCTGAGGATTCCCATCTCTTTGGTGACAATTACCGCATCGATGTGGTAAACGTTACCTTTAGCGATGATCCCAAATTTCTAACCATGAAACGTAAAAAAAGCCGGCACCTGATGACCCGGAAAAATATTCATCCAAAACTGAATTATGCCGATATCGCCCTGTTTCAAAACAACCGCCGACTGGATTCACAACGGGTCTTCATGCTGCACCCCATGCGATACAAATCCATACGGATCACCGTCACAAGGTTTATTGCCAAACACCAAAACGGGCAGCAAATCGTGGGGGTAAACCTGTCCATCACCCGTAATATTTTTACCCAGTTCTTTTTCACCGTCTACGCCCTAATGATCATCACCCTGGCCTGTTTTGTTGCCATCACCTGGAAACCGAAAACACAGGAGTTATAACCATGCATCATAAAAATTTCCTGCGGGTCCTGACAGACACCATTGAACGTCTGCCGGATCACCCCATCAAAAACATCACCTACGGGGCACACATCGTTGCCGTGGAAAGCCGAAAAACGGGAATGGCCACCTGGGCCTGGCACAAACACCCGGTGCCCATGGAAGCCCTGCCCGATCCGGGCAAGCCCTATTCCGGCAAGGAACTGGCCCGCCTGGTAACCGATGACAGCCCTTTAAAAGCATCTTTAGGGATGGCGGCTTTAGGCTCCCTTTTACCGGACATCCCGTCCCGTCACCTGACGAATCTTAATGCCGGGGACCTGGTACTGGAACTGGGAAAAAATAAAAAAGTGGCGGTCATCGGCCATTTTCCCTTTGTGGAAGAAATGAAGGGAAAATTCGACGAACTGATGGTCTTTGAAAAAGTCCCCCAGGCAGGGGACCTTGAAGAAAACCGCATACCGGAAAAATTACCCAGTGCCCATATCGTGGCCATCACAGCCACCACCTTGTCCAACAAATCGTTGGGCAATATCCTGGACAATTGCAGTGATACGGCCGTCAAACTTCTTGTAGGCCCCAGCACACCCCTGTGCACATCCATGTTTAAACTGGGCTTTGATTATATTGCCGGCAGTCTTGTTGAAGATGTGGATATATTCAGGCAGGGCATCGTGGATGGGTGCGCCTTTAAGCAGATCAAGGGAATAAAGCACGTGATTTTGAAATCCGGGTAAAGAAATTCCGGCAGTCGGCAAATTCACACAGTCACTTTATACCGCTTTAAAAAATCACAGCAACGGCGCTCCATGCATAACAATCCGGTTCAATCCATTGATCCTTAAGGATTTTGGCAGACTACAGCAGCATTACCTCAACCAGTGATCCCTTATCCAGTCCTTCGGTATTCAATCCGACGGCAATGAGGCCGTCAGCCTTGACCATGGTATGAATCAAACCGGATTTACCGAGAATGGGCTTGGCCCATAGGCCGTCATTTCTTTTGATCAATTTTACCCGAACATAATCGGTACGGCCCTGGGCGGATGATAAATTCCGGCTCAAAAATGCAGGCACAGGCGGATTTTGCGTATTTTTCGGCGATAAACCGCTGATCTGTTCCACAAACGGTTTTACAACGGCGTGAAAAACAACCATGGCCGACACCACATGACCAGGCAGTCCCCAGATGGCTTTGTTTTGCGCGGTAGCCAGGATAGTGGGTTTGCCGGGGCTGATTGAAATCCCATGCACCAGTATTTCCGATTGCGCCAGAGCCGACAGTACTTCGATGGTAAAATCCCTGACACCCACGGAACTTCCCCCGGAAATCAGCAGCATGTCGGTTTGCTGCAAAGCACTTGAACAGGCGGCATACAGGCTGTCATAACCATCGCCGACAATGCCCAACGGCAGGGGAACAGCGCCGCATTCCCTTATCAATCCGGACAGCGTATAGGTGTTGATATCCCGGATGCGTCCCACACCGGGTGTTTGTTCGATGGGAACGATTTCATCGCCTGTGGACAGAATGCCAATCACCGGCTGTTTATAGACAGGGACCCGGCTGATGCCGAAAGCCGCCAGCAGACCTACCACCTGAGGCCTTATGATAACGCCCTTGGATACCATGACGCTGTCATTCCTGATGTCCTCACCCCGGGCCACTACATGCTGACCCGGCGCCACACTCCTGTAGACTTCCAGAGTGACATCGTCAACCATTTCCGTATGTTCCACCATGACCACACCGTCGGCGCCGTCGGGCAGCATTCCGCCGGTTGAAATCCTGGCCGCTTCACCGGGGCCGATGGAAAATGCCGGTTTTTCTCCCATTGCCACGGTCCCCTTTACCATAAGATAGGCCGGGTTGGCCTCGGAAGCACCAAAGGTCGAAACCGCCCGCACCCCATAGCCGTCCATGGTGGAACGGGCAAATCCGGGAAGATCGACATCGGCGATGATGTCCGATGACAGTATCCGGCCAAATGATTCCCACAGGTCAATGGTCTCTCTGCCCACCCTTGGAAAACCAGCCGCCTTCTCCAGTACCTGCTCGAGATCCATCACTTTAAAGAATTCTTTCATATAGCAAATGTCCAATAATTATAATTTATTAAAAACAAATAGCGACTTAGCGCCCAAAAAAGAGTTGAAATTATAACAGAAACCACCTAAAATGAAAACAGATTTGATCCGTATTATGGGCAGGACCCATTCAAACTTTTGGACGCTTTTTGTCCCGCAAAGGAGACCGTCATGATCAAAGCCCGAGATATCATGTCAACCGATTTGATTGTTGCTATTCCGGATATGGAGATCACAAAAGCCACCCAGCTTCTCCTTGAAAATCGCATAAATGGATTGCCGGTTGTAAACGAGTCCTACCAGCTGGTGGGCATCATCTGCCAGAGCGATCTTATCGCTCAGCAAAAAAAACTGCCCATTCCTTCCATCTTTAGCTTTCTGGATGGTTTTATCCCCATCACATCCATCAAGCGAATTGAAAAAGAAGCCCGGAAAATTGCAGCCACTACGGTTTCCCACGCCATGACCGCAAATCCGGTCAGTATCGACCCGGATACCAGTATCGAGGCTGTGGCAGCGCTCATGGTTGACAGCAATTTTCATACCCTGCCGGTGGTTGATGACGGCCGACTCATCGGTATCATCGGCAAAGAAGATGTTCTTAAAACGCTGTTAGCGGCTTCAGACAATACCTGATGTAAACTGAAACCAGGGAACAAAAGGAGAAACATCATGCGAATTAAAAAGATAGGATGCTGTACTGATTTTTCTGAAAACGCGGAACTGGCTTTTGAGGCTGCCGTGGAAATGGCTGAAAAGTATAATGCCGCACTTGACCTTCTTCACGTGTTGCCGCCGGTCATCAACCCCATGATGTCGGACACCGAATGGATCATACCCGACAATTCAAAAGACTCCCTGCTTATTCAGCTTGAAGAGCGGATGGAGCAAACCTACGGCAGCAGGATCGACAGGCATATCAATCATAAACTGGTGGTACTCAGCGGTCATGTGTCAACCGAAATCCTGAGATATCTGAAAGAAAAACAGATTGACATCGTGGTGCTGGGTTCCTACGGCCTCACAGGAATGGGCCTGGTTTTGTTCGGCAGTGTTGCCAAAAGGGTGTCGCACAAAGCGCCCTGTTCGGTGGTCATCGTCCGCCAGCCAAAATAGATCACACATGGCCACAATCTATTTTTTAAGCAGGGCCATCTTCAAAGTCGTATGCAGACCGTCTTTCCACGGCCAGAGTTTGGCGATTACGGTAAAATCATCGGTTTTCTTTTGAAACAGGGTCTGTTCGATTCTGATACCGCCGGTCTGACGGGTCAAATTCAGATCTTTTGCATCGGGAGCCACACCCGCATGTTTTCTGGCACGACCCAACATATCAGCCAGTATCCGTTTCCATTCAGAACCGTCCCGGTCGTAAAATACGATTTCACAGTAATCATCGGTCTGTACCCTGTTTGCATATATTTCCAGATGACTGGTTTTTGAAAGCATTTCTTTTATCGGCATATGTCCTGATTTCCTCTTTTTTTCTATCCTCATATATTGTGTCCGTACCGAGCAAACTCTATTTCAACCACTCACTAAATATTTTTTCCTTCTGGGTCTGATGATAGCGGATAAAAGCATTCAGGCAAACCATTGCCCGTTTGGCCGTCAAAAAGGTGGGCACACCGCCCGAATCAAGTATCTGGCCGAATTTATTATAGACGGCATCCGCACCGGAAGCCACATTCACCGAAACCGCAATGGGTTTTTTATATTTATGAACGATTCGGACAATCCGGGCGGCAATATTATCGGTGTTTCGTTCAATCTCATCATCGGTTGTATGGATGACAGCCCCGTGCGGAACAATGGATACAAAAAGCGCATCCACGGAATCGGATTTCAATACCGTTTCCATGCATTTTTCAAACATTTCATCACTGGCCATGGGTGTTAGATCCAGCAGCGGTTCGGCCGTGACGAATTCAGGCAGGACAAATCGGAGTTCCGAAAGGGTTTTAGCATCAAAATCAGATAATTCAAGATCGCCAATATTGTCGGCGGCATATATTTTTTCATAACCGGCATTGGCAATAATCACCACCTTGTTGCCGGTCACCGCAAACCCGCTTAAAAGGGCAAAGGTCTTAATAAAATCGCCATGATCGATCATGCTGTCGGCCACAATGGCACCCGCCTGTTTCATGGCGGCCCTGGCTACGGCATATTCTCCGGCTATACTGGCGGTATGGGATTCGGTGGCCTGCTTGCCGGCCCTGGTTCTTCCTGCCTTGTAAACAATCAAAGGTTTACGGCTGTGGGCGGCAACGTTGAAAAACTTCCTTCCGGCGCCGGGTTTAAATCCTTCGATATAACAGCCGATCACATCCACCATGGCATCATGATCAAAATGGGCTACAAGATCCCCTATATCGACATCCAACTGGTTTCCGTAGCTTACGATCACCTTGGGCGAAATAGAATTCCGCAGATTGTAAATTTCCGTTATTCCAAGGGCACCACTCTGGCTCAATACTGCGACATTTTTATTCTTTTCAAGGTTGATACGAAACTTTTTCTCCGGAATAAAAAACGTATTGATTCCGCGTGTCACCGAATTCCCGGCATACACAATGCCGAGGCAGTTGGGCCCCATGACCCGAATATTGGATTTACGTGCAATATCAAGAATTTGTGATTCAATATGCAAATTCTTTTTAATCTCGCCAAAACCGCCTGGAATAAAAATCACGGCCTTTATATTCTTTTGAGCGCAGGCCTGAACCACCTTCAGTGCATTCCCGGCTGGAACGGTTATAATCGCCAGATCTACGCTATCTTCAATATCGGCTATCGATCTATGCAGTTTTATTTTTTTACCGGCACTCAGGACACTGCCCTCCCCTCCCCTGATGTTAACACCATAAACATCCTTTCTGTTCAACTGAATGAGATTTTCCAAAATTATATTACCGGGCTTACCGGCATCTGAAGCACTGATGCCCACGACAGCGATCCCCCGGGGTTCAAAAAACGACGCAAGGCAATCATCCTTAAAAATTTCAGCCACGACTTTTTTATGTTTCCGTTGGGCAAAACGCGCATAGCCGTCCAGGACGGTAAACATCCCTTCAAAATCAAATATAAAAGGATTTATCTCAAACTCTTTGATGACAAACCGAGTGTCACCCTCAAAAATCACCGACCACGCCCAGAGGACGTGGTTTGATGAAGACCCCTCGAAGGGGTCAAAAAGAATCTTGATGCCTGCATACGGCTATCCTGTAGGTAAAGACGCATCAGTACAACTAAAAGACCATGAACGTCGAACATCCAACGTCGAATTTTGAATAAGGTATTCTGTCTATTTATAAAAGGACAGAGCGTAGCGATTGCATCATTCGATGTTCAACGTTCAATGTTCAACGTTGGACGTTCAAAAAGGTTTTACGCAATCGCGATTTTCGTAAATCTGTTCTCGCCGGAACGGTCGAACCTTTTAGGGTCGCTCGGGCAGAGCCCGAGGTTTTATTAAGTGCAATAATTTGAAAAAGCAGTTGCCAGATGGCTCAACTTTATTTCGGCATTAACGATCCTGGTGATATAGTCTTTTGCACCCTTTTCGATATATCTTTTCCGTATCTTAGTCGATTCCAGCAGTGCCGTAGACCATTTTCTATCAATGGGCGCCAGAATCAGGATAAATAATGTCAACACCGTTTGCGTTTTGCTTATGCGTAATGTCCCTGGATATAACCTTTAAAACAAATTTCCGACTGCCGAACATGGACAGGGTTTTGCCTGTAATGTCTGCCTTTTCAGTTACAACCAGATAATTGGGAATGTTTAACCCAAGCAGGCTCAAAACAGCATAGACCTCATGTTCGAAAAGCATCTGCCGTCCCTGCTGATCCGTCTGTATTAAAATTTTTTCAATTGCTTTGATCACGGCAGGTGCCAGGTTTTTTTGAATTCTTTTTTCCTTCATTTTTATTCCTGTATTTAAAACATTCTTTTCGGAAAAGCCCCCCGGACGGATACAGGTGGTATTTTATACCAATTTTCAAGATTTTATAAACGAAAATCTTGAAAATTTATATCAGCAGTGATAAGCAAGGACAAATTTTGTCATTATTTTGTATTGACCCACAAACGGCTGTTTTTCCCCGATGGTTGCCGTATGCTTAAAATTATTACACGCAACAAAATCGACGCTGCCTTTGAGATACGGCATTTAAACGAAAAATAGATCAAAATAAATTTATATTTTCATATTCAGGCGGATATAGCAAGCGTACAGCGGGTTTTACCAATATAATGCAGATATGCGCAGTTCAATGACAATACAAATAAAAATGGATGGAAAAGCATGAAAGATATCTTATTCAGTTCCTGGGGTGGAAAGGTTGTTGATAATCGCGGGAAAAACCCGCAATCTTATGCCGCGGTAAATACCCTTGAATTACCGGAGTACTTCAAACAAGGTGAAAAAATAAAGGCGTTAATCGGATGGTACGGCATCGTCCTGCGGTCCGATGAAGTGGATATCGTTGATCTCTGCCGATCTCATATGGAGGCGGTTCACAGCAATTCATGCGGTAAATGTATTCCCTGCCGCACCGGAACCGGCATTATGGCCGAAACCCTGAAAAGAATATGCATGGGTAACGGGCATATGGAGGATCTGGCATTTCTGCAGGCAATGGCTGAAATCGTCAGCGAAACTTCAAAATGCAGCATCGGCCAGACAGGCCCGATTCCATTGCTGCATGCCCTGAAATATTTTCATGACCGCTTTGCAACCGCCGTCGGCAGCCAAAGCAATATCACCGCCGGCACATACCGTTCAAGGCTGACGGCACCGTGTATGGATGCCTGTCCCATTCATCTGGATATTCCCAGGTACATCGAGTGTATCAAAGAAGCTCAGTTCGAGGAATCCCTTGATGTCATCAGGGAACGCCTGCCCCTTCCGGGGGTTGTAGGCCGCGTATGTGTACGCCCGTGTGAAGATAATTGCCGCCGTGCAAATCTGGATGAACCCATATCCATAAAATACCTGAAACGCTTTGTTGCCGACCAGGAACTATCCAGACAAAAGCACCCTGAATATCAAATCGCTGCCTCCGGGACCACTGGCACCGTCGCCATTGTGGGGGCGGGACCTGCCGGCGCAACCTGTGCCTTTCACCTGGCCCGCAAAGGGCATAAGGTAACCGTTTATGAGCATCTTGATGAACCCGGCGGCATGTCAGCAGTCGGGATACCCGATTACCGGCTACCCCGGGATATTTTACGCGGTGAGGTAGAGCAAATCCGCAAGATGGGGGTTACCTTCCATTACAACACCACCATTGGCAAAGATATAAAGCTTTCACAACTGGAAAAGGAGTTTGACGCCGTGTTTATCGGCATCGGCGCACAGAACAATACATCCATGCGGGTTGAAGGGGAAGACAAGGGATACCAAGGATTCATCCCCGGGGTCAAGTACCTGCTTGATATCAACCAGGGCCGTGACCCTTATCCCGAGGGCAAAAGAGTCGTTGTTATCGGCGGCGGAAATGTGGCAATTGACTGTGTCCGATGTTCTTTTCGCATACAAAAAGAGGATGTCAACCTGGTTTATCGCCGAACCCGGAACGAGATGCCGGCCGACGAGGTCGAGATCAGGGACGCCGAGGAAGAAAAGGTTCAGTTTCATTTTTTAACCACCCCGGTTCGGGTGCTGGCTGAAAACGGCAAGGTTGTCGGGCTTGAGTGCATCCGAATGAAGCTAGGCGAACCCGACAAAAGTGGAAGACGCAGACCGGTTCCCATCAAAGGCTCGGAGTTTGTATTCGATTGTGACACGGTGGTGCCGGCAATCGGTCAAAGAATCGATCTTTCAATGCTTGAAGAAGTAGGCGGTGTAGAGACAACCCGATGGAACACCATCGTTGTGGATCCGGTAACCAAGCAGACCAGTCAGCCGAAAATCTTTTCCGCCGGAGATTGCGAAACCGGGCCCGGCGCTCTGATTACCGCGTGCGCCGGTGGCATGCAGGCTGCACACAACATCGACCGCCTAATCAACCATCAGGGGCCGGCATATGAGAACGAAGACTATTTTAATAAATTTTTCAAAACATTGAAAATTTATGACAAAAATGAAAATATCGGTATAGCCGACAGGCGGCAGCGCAAACATCTGGTCATGCTGACACCGGACAAAAGAAAACACACCTTTGACGAAGTGGAAAGCGGATTTTCAACCGCTGAAGCCATTGCCGAAGCCAATCGCTGTCTGCGCTGCTACCGCGTTGCCACGATCGCCGTGTAGGATTGGCTTAACCCTATATAAACCTGCTTCCAGCCCGTGGGCCTTACAAGCCTGGGGTAGATCCGACGACTCGAAAAAAAATAGACAAAGCGAAGCGATACCACAAATTTTCACTTTTCAGTATTAAATTTTCACTCCCCAACACCCTCCAGCTTCACCGCACAAACCTTGAATTCAGGTATTCCTGAAACAGGATCCAGGGCCGCATGGGTCAGGCGATTGGCCGCACTTTCGGCAAAATGAAATGGAATAAATACGGTACCATTAACGGCCCGGGTCGATATTTTTACCCGAACGTTGATACTGCCCCGCCGCGATTTGATATTAACCATTGCGCCATCGGCCAGATCATGTTTTTTTGCATCCGGCAGGGATATTTCCACAAAAGCCTCGGGGGCCCTGTCATTGAGCCCTTCTGATTTCCGGGTCATGGTACCGGTGTGGTAGTGATAAAGAACCCGGCCAGTGGTCAGGTAAAAGGGATATTCTTCATTGGGAATTTCAGCCGGTGGAATCCACTCTAAGGCATGGAACAGCCCCCTGCCCCGTGTAAACTGCTGGGTATGCAGAATCGGTGTGCCCGGATGTTCGGGAGCAGGACAGGGCCAGTGTATCCCTTCGTTTTCAATCCGGTCATAGGTGATTCCCCCATAAGAGGGAGTGACTTTCGCGATTTCAGCCATAATTTCGGCTGCATTTTCATAGGACATGTCATAGCCCATGCGGGACGATAAGTCGCAAATGATCCGCCAGTCTTCTTTTGCCTGACCCGGGGCATCGAGTGCTTTGCGTACCCGCTGGACCCGCCTTTCCGTATTGGTAAAAGTGCCCTGCTTTTCGGCAAAGCAGCAGGCCGGCAGCACCACATCAGCCTGTCGGGTGGTTTCCGTCATGAAAATATCCTGAACCACCATAAAATCAAGGTTTTGAAAGGCTTTTTCCGCATGATTCAGAT
>Ga0307991_1002103_pt1 | contig 13631 bp, 10 predicted proteins | sample EllFjometagen131_FD_203146 | JGI IMG/M metagenome (GOLD analysis project Ga0307991, IMG submission 203146) | Marine microbial communities from Ellis Fjord, Antarctic Ocean - #131 | ecosystem: Environmental > Aquatic > Marine > Unclassified | place: Southern Ocean | collected 2014-10-08
GGTTTCTTCTATCGATAGATTTGGACCTACGCCGGTGCAGTGACTTAATATTAGATTTTTCTGTAATTCTTCAATATCTTCAGTTGGAATTCGAATAGTGGCAAATTTACCGAACCCAGTTGTAAGACCATATACAACTCGGTTTTCCTTTACAATTTTTTCAACATAATCTCGGCATTTAATAATTTTTTTAATAGCATCTTGATCTAATTCAATCTTCTCTCTATTATATACAATTCTACTCAGATCATCTAAAGTAAGATCGTTTCCGTTAAGTATTATAGACACAGTCTTTTCTCCCTTTATTAATATGTATTTAATTCTCCAATTGCTTCTTCAACAGCATGGAGTATAATCCTTTCTTTTACAGCTTCCATCATATTATTGTGGTCTTTATAAAGTGGCCTGTCCACATCAAGATGATCAACTATTTTTCTTACTGCTTTATGTGCTGAGCGAGTTCCTTTTCCCGGTGTATAATCTCTAAAATCAAGAGCTTGAGCAGCTGCAATGAATTCAATTCCTAAAATGCCATATGCGTTATCAAGGATCTTACGGGTTTTGAGAGATGTGTTCATTCCCATACTAACAAAATCTTTCTGATCTGCTGCTCGATGAAAGTTCTGCAATTAGTCATTTTTATAAGCGCATCAGAATGTAACTCTACTTTTTCTTTCCCGTAAGCTACCTTGTAAATGTCTTCTATTTTTAGATCATTTCCAGTAATAACAATAGCCATTCACCCTCCGCAAAATTATTAAAATCTATATTGTAATGTAAAGATCGGATTCAAATTACTATCAAGTTGTATATGAGCATTTAAATTTTTTAATCGAGAACTAACCTTGAATGCATTTAGTGCACTAATAATATGATTAGCAATAACTGCTCCGGTAATAGCTTTGGCATAATCGCCATATTGAGTGATTCTTTTCCGTAGAATTGAGTATTTCTTTTGTTTGGTTGAATCATCCCATCCCCAATACTCATCATCAGAATATTTATTCTCTTCAATATATTGGGTTTGAGCTTCCGGATCATCAGGGAATCTTGCTTTAGCAATTTCCGCAATGTAAGCATTATATCCACCGGCATTAAAACTTGAGTTCATATATCGAGACATATAATGATAGTATTCATCCGAAAGATCTATGTTTGGGTTAATATGAGCATACTTCACAGCGTAATTATATGATGCTTTTGCTTTGAGATCAGCTTCTTCTAAAAAGTAAAACCGGGATGATAGAAGCATAATTTCAGAAGCCAGAAAAATAAATCCACTTTTATTACCTGCAGCAAGTTCTCCCCAACCAGGGATTAATGCTGAACGCAACATATGAGTTTTAATGTTAACCTCTTTTGCTACCGTAAAAGAAGTAATTGATAAAAGTATTAAAATTAATAATATTTTTCGATTAAAAACGGTATTCATAATTAATATTCATTCCTTTTTTATTCCAATCCGGTTGGACTGATAATTTGCCAAGATACTGCCCCGAGCGGTTAAACTTTTTTACTTCCATAGCTGAATCAATAACGCTTATGATCCTATTTAAAATTGCTGCTGCAAAAGCAAAATTTGAGTATATCTCATAATCCTGTTTTTTTAGTCTGAGTTTAATATATTCTGACCATTCGTTATTATTATCCCAATGCCAGGAGTTTGCTTCAGGAATCAAGTATGTTTCCAAATATTCTTCATATCCTTCAGGATCAGTATTATAAATTAGAAAATAGTTTCGTGCATCACGTATAATATCATCATTGTATTCTTCGCTACTCATATAATTTTGAATAAGTTGATAATAAGCATCATCCATATCTTTTGAAACTCCAACTATAGAAAACGCATATTGTTTGTAAGAATTAATAGCCCAATCACGTTCTGACTGCATGCGGAAATATGAGAAAATGATCGCAGTTTCAGCAGCTATAAAGAATGTTCCCTTGCTATAATTCTGAGTGTAAACTTCACCAAGTCCTGGAACCAAAGCTGAGAAAAGCATTGCTTTTTTTACAGATAATTCTTTTCCTGCAAGAGAAAGTGAAAGTGAGATGAGAAGGAGAAGAATTATAGTTTTCTTCATTTAGAACCTTTTAGTTAACATCAGAGCTGGTGAAAAGTTATTATTTACAAAAACCGGTGCAAATTTGATTTCTAATTTTGAAGTATTGGAAAGATACCCGCGATTGTATTTTTTAGTTAAGCGTACCGCATCGATTGCAGCAAAAATGTGATTTGCAACAATTCCAAAACTAAATTTTTCTGCTTTATCATATGAACTTTCTGCATCTTTACGCATTACAATATACTCTGCTCTGAGATCACTTTCTGTATTAATTTCATTGATCCAACCTTCTAAATAATTGGTATCATATCCTGTAGCAACGTAATCTCCATACCAGTCATCCCAGCCAAAAATGTATTTGTCATATTTACCAATATCTTCATAAAAGTGCTGTGTATTATTTTCCCAGATTGTGTATGTTACTTCATCTTCATTCAGATCAATTCCATCAAGTCGGAAATGGTCGTTAGAATAAATATCAGTATTATCAATATCTATGATCAATCTTTGAATGTCAGCTTGATGTTCACGCTCGTAATTTTCATCTGCATAATCCCCATAGTCAGCTTCTTTATCTAATCCTTGATTATAATTAATAAAATAACCTGCAATCAGTCCGATCTCGATGAGCGGGAAAATGTAGGTTGTGATGCTTCTGCGGTTTGCATAGAATTGTCCTGCTCCGGGGAAAAGTGAAGAAAACAGCATTGCTTTTGCCAGAGATTTTTTTTCATAATTAATTTGGATAATGTCGTTATCAATTTCCTGTGCAATTGCTGTAGAACAAATTATTAATATTAGTGTGATGATAAAAGTTTTTTTCATTTTTTACTCCTTAATTAATAACTGCAAATGAGATTTTTTTAATTTCTTTTTCCGATGATATTATTCCAAAATAAACGCCTGAAGCCATTTTAGATGTATTTATCCTGATATCTTGTGAATTATTTGCAGCTTTTTCGATTATATCTTTCCAGACAATATTTCCGGCAATATCAAATATTTTAAGGTCAATTTCAGTTTTAGCATTTTTAACTTTAACTCTGACCTCACCATGTCTAGTTGGATTTGGAAAACAAAATGCAGCAAGAGCATTATTCTGATTTGGTTGGTACTGAATTGAACCGGAATAAGTATTGTATCCATCATTTCTGTACCCGTTCCAGATTATCGGATCTTCTTCGATGTTTTCTAAATAGGAGGCATAAAGATTTGAAGAGATGTCGGAATAGATGAAGTGTAATTGATGGATGTTTTCATCCCAGTGAAATTGATCGAGAGTATTTACTTTTTCCCAGAAGAATGAATGTTCACTGCTTAATTCCGCATCTTTGTTAATAGCCACAAAACCGTTATCCATCTCTTCCAATAGAATAACTCTCTCATCAATAAATGTAACAATTCGAGGGTAAGAAGCAGGTTTAATTTCTTTATCATCTATATATGCAGGAAAACCAGGTGCCAATGTACCATCAAGAGTAATGGCAAAAACACGATTTCCTGCACCAAAAGTTAGATAGATTTGACCATCATTCAGAAAATCACCAAGAGCTAACTGGGAAGGTTCTTCCGATGAATATGGTGAAAGTTTAAATATCTCTTCCATCTTATTATTTCTAATCCTGAAGATATCTCCGTCTATATTCTGAATAAATACGGAATTGTAGTTAGGATTTGTATCTATATAACAAACCGGAATATGATCTTGATCATAATTTTCAATATCAAATTGAAGGTTTGGTGTCCCTTCGAATTCTGGATCGTTAATAATATTTATCGAGTTTTCACTGGCAACTATCAGATGTTCTCCATCAAAAACACACTTAGAATTTTGAATATCAAATTGATATTCTCCAACAAAAAGTGAATCTTCAGTAGGAACGACTAAAGTTGGTGTATTCCAATCTTGAATAAAAAGAGGTACATCGAAAAGATTTGATGAATAATTTTTAATATTATTTGTATATGGTGAAGTTATAGATAGTTCAGAGTTATTCACAAAGTAATATTCATCTTCACCATCACCATCTTCATCAAAGCTTAGAATTTGCTGAGTTGGTGTTGAATCATAAGTTATATCAACATTAAGAGTATCCTGCCATATCTGATTTGTATAGGAAATAAAGTCTATTCCATCTTCACTCACGACCGGGAATGTAGGGTAACCATTTGAGTTCCCGACATGCCCTATAGCCTGAATGGAATCATATTCAGCGATTTTTTGTGTTACATCGAACAGGTCAGCGCCAAATTTGAATGACATGGTTCTTTCCATTCCGTACTCTACTGAGCAACTGCTGATGTCATAAATAGAGTATAAAAATGGATCTCCATCATTTGTCATTAAAGCAGGTTTAGTTGAAGAGCTAAATCGATTATTGAAAATAGTTCCTATAAATTCCAAGTCACCTTGGTTATTTAGAATGTAATCATCATCCCAACCGATAAACCAGCCATCTTCATCGAATAATGGATAGTATTTATAGAATGCTTCAAAAGATGTTCCTCTCCAGAACATAGAGTTTGGATTCCCGATATCATCAAGACCATCAGCTTCTACAATTTTCACTGCCCGTGATGAATGACGGATATTTATTGTATTATTCTCATAATTATTGTTTTCATAAAGGATTTTTTCATCAATGTGCCAAATAAGGAGTCCGCCACCGAAACTGTAATAATCATTAGAAATCCAACCCGGAAGAAGATAATCGTATTCATAAGTTGGATTATAGCTTGGATTTGGATCTGGATAAGTTGGATAAAGGACTACTCTGTTGTCAGCAGAGAGCCAGGGGTAAGCACCACCATCTCCATCAGGATCAACCTGTCTATTTTCAACAAGAAGGTATTCAGTTTCGCTAAGTGGGATTTTTATAATATAAGCTGAACTATCGGTGATTGCTGCAGCATCAAACATTTTCTCAGCTGGTAATACAGTGATTTTACTGTCAAAAGTGAATTCATCAATATCTTTTAATATACCACGTGCACGGTATGAATCCTCAAATGCAATAGTTCGTGACCATGCACCAGGTAGAGCAGGAAAAATTCCTTCTATTTCATAATAGATATCAGCTTGCCCATTACCAGTTTCGTCGATACCAAAATTTATTGCGGTGGATCCACCACTATCCATAATATCGTAAAATCCAACTTGTGGTGTATAGTTTCTTGTGTTATATAGATCAACAAATCCGATAGAATGACCAAATTCATGCACCATAACAGAATTAATAACTCCCCAGTTTGAGACAACAGGAACACTTCCACTTTCATCTATACTCGAATCCTGAATTATTGTTTCAGGAATATTACAGGCATGATTGATAATTACATCACCATCATCTACAATTGCTTCCTTTCCGTCTCCAACAACTATGTAGAAAGAGGGGAGATCAGAAGGTGAATCACCCCAAACATCGTGCTGCCAATCTGAGCCAGCATGTATGAACATAAAATGTTCATATTGTGAGAAATCAATATCATCATCATCGTCGGCTTCATTAAAGCAATCCAGAAAATACTGTTCAAATCGTTCTATCATTAATTCTGAACTTGCTCCGATTGGATTGTAGTAAGACATTTCATGTGGAAGAGTATACCCTGTGAAATCTTCTCCTGCAACAGCTTGCGGGAAGATATCTACTTCAACTTGAAAATCGCCTAAACTTACTGCATTATAATAGTGTGTTAATGCTTCCAACTGCAAAGTAAAATATGTTTGATCATGCGGAGGTCTTCCAATAGGAAATGAATAACCCGTTACATCCTGCAAAAACTTCCCGGTACCGGTGGTTGTAGAAAGACTATCTTCAGGAAAATCTATTAGCAGTACAAGTAACTTATTGTAATTTCTGCTATTTACAATATTAATGTTCCTCGGACTTGAGAATTCTTTTTCCAAAGGATGAATTTTTCGCTTTATTGCCAAAGGTGTAGTATCCTTGCGTACAATGAACTTTTTAGCATAAGACAGTTTGGGTATTATTAAAGCCAAAACTATCAAAGCAAATAGTAATATTTTTTTCATGCTCTCAAAAAAAATTTAAAACTCAAGTTTTAATGACAGAGTTTGATTATAGTCTTGAAGATCTCCACCAGGTTGGAAAGCATAATCAATATTAACCAAGTATATTTTATTGAATGTGTAATTGACACCTGCTCCAAAAGAGAATCCTTTAATATCCCCAGCTCTATCTAATAAATATCCTGATCTAAGTGAAAGAAGATTTAGATATGTATATTCGGCACCAACACCCCAGATTATTTCTCTAATCTCAGTTGAGTTGTTAAAATTGGCTATACTATCAAAGTCTCCATCTTCAAAATCGTCTGTCCAAGATGTGAAGATTCTTTTATAAACAGGATCATCATTTGCAAGCATTTTATTCATATCAGCATTGATGCAGAATTTATTGTATTTGGATTCCAGTGCTCGAAATGAAAATCCCATACGTAAATTCATTGGAAGTGGGTCAGATTGAGATTCATTTATATATGTGATGTTGGGTCCAATATTTTGAAAGTTAAATCCAAAATCCAGTTTTTCAACTAATATACTGTAATCAGAGAGATTAGCTTTTGTAAATCCACCTAATGAAGCGAAACCATTATAAAGACTCAAAGCACCGTTATATGGAGAGACAAGGATTTGCCCAAAATCAACACCTTTTTGTTTCAAGCCAAGGTCAAAAGCATAACTCATTCCACGCCCTTTAACACCGATTTCACTGCTACCTGTTCCTTCTGGTGCAAGATCACTAACAATGAATTTGAAAGCGATACCAACACCGGTTTTTTGACTTACCTGATAACCGTATGTTAATGCTGCAGAAAGATCATAACTTTCAAAAGTGCTAAGCAAATTATTATCTTCATCCAAGTGATCTTGTTTGCCATAAGTCATATAAGTTGCAGCGAATCCTACATTTCCTAGATCTTCAATATAATTATTCCCAGCAAGATGAAAATAATACATATCGCTAAATATTTGACCCCACCAATTTGAGAACATGCTAGCAAATTGTTTTTTCCTATTAAAAGCCATTGCTCCCGGATTCCAGTAACTGGCAAAAGCGTCATCTGTTTGTGCCACATATGCTTGACCCATACCACCTGTTCGTGCGCTTGGTTCAATTAATAAAAATATTACGGCTGCTTCTGAGATTGCATTTGCAGCAATCGGTAATAGCATAATTAAAATGAGTATTAGGATGATTACTTTACTTTTCATTGATTCCTCCAGTATATTAAATTAGGTAAATATTAAAACAGAAGATATGGCAATTTATTTAAAAAACAACCTCCTAAAAAAAATATGGTGCCGAAGGCCGGAATCGAACCGGCACGAGCAATTGCTCGGAGGATTTTGAATCCACTGCGTATACCAATTTCACCACTTCGGCAACGCAAAGTATAAAAAAAACTAAGGTTTTTGGTGTCAAGCCATTTTTTGACTAGTTATTAACCTATATTAATAACAAAAAAAGGGGAGATGAAACCTCCCCTTTATATTATTATTAATCGGTTATGATCTACATCATTCCCGGCATTCCACCCATTCCACCTGGCATAGGAGGCATTGCTGATTCATTTTCTTTAATATCTGTAATTATGCATTCAGTAGTAAGGAAGAGACCTGCTATACTTGTAGCGTTTTGTACAGCACTTCTAACAACCTTAGCCGGATCGATGATACCAGTACTAAAAAGGTCAACAAATTCTCCGGTAGCAGCATTGAATCCAAAATGAACATCTTTAGAATTTTTGATTTTCTCAACGATGAGAGCACCTTCTTCACCAGCATTAGCTGCAATATGATAGGCAGGTTTTGTTAATGCATTTTTGAGAATATCTGCTCCTACTTTTTCTTCGTGAGTTTCAAGTTTCATTTCATCAATTGCTCTTGCAGCGTATATAAGTGTTGCGCCACCTCCGGCAACAATACCTTCTTCAACTGCTGCACGAGTAGCGTGCAGAGCATCATCAACTCTTGATTTCTTCTCTTTCATCTCAGTCTCAGTTGCTGCGCCGATCTTAAGAACTGCAACACCACTTGAAAGTTTTGCGAGTCTTTCTTGAAGCTTTTCTTTATCATAATCGGAGGTTGTGTCTTCAATTTGAACTTTGATCTGTTTTACGCGGGCATTAAGATCTTCACTACTTCCAGCACCTTCTCTTATGATAGTATTTTCTTTATCTATAATTACTTTTTTTGCTGTTCCGAGATCATCAATTTTAACTGATTCCAATTTTCTGCCCATTTCTTCGGAAATCAAAGTTCCACCGGTAAGGATAGCAATATCTTCCATCATGGCTTTACGTCTGTCACCAAATCCAGGTGCTTTTACAGCAGCCACATTCAATGTTCCGCGAAGTTTATTCACAACTAAAGTTGCAAGTGCTTCGCCTTCGATGTCTTCGGAAATAATAAAGAATGGTTTTCCTGTTTGCGCAACTTCCTGAAGTATTGGTAACAAGTCTTTCATTACACTTATTTTTTTATCGAAAAGAAGAATGTATGGATCCTCGAATTCGGTGATCATTTTGTCGGGATCTGTTACAAAATAGGGTGAGAGGTATCCACGATCAAATTGCATACCTTCAACTTTTTCCAAATATGTATCAATTGATTTTGCCTCTTCAACATTGATTATACCTTCATTGCCGACTGCTTCCATTGCTTCTGCAATTAATTTACCTATTTCTTTATCATTATTTGCGGAAATAGAAGCAATCTGTTCGATCTTATCATTTTTCTTAATCTCTTGGCTTAGTTCTTTGATCTTTTCTGCAACAACTCTTGAAGCTTTTTCAATTCCTTTTTTAAGGTACATCGGATTTACACCAGCAGTAACATGCTTAAGTCCTTCCTCAATGATTGCTTGTGTTAATATTGTTGCTGTTGTTGTTCCATCACCGGCTACGTCATGAGTTTTTTCTGCTACCTCTTTTACAAGTTGTGCACCCATATTTTCAAAAGGATCATCCAGCTCGATCTCTTTTGCAACCGTAACACCATCTTTAGTGATGAGTGGTGAACCGAACTTTTTATCTAATACAACATTCCTGCCTTTGGGTCCTAATGTGACCTTAACAGCGTTAGCAAGCTCATCAACCCCTTTTTTCATTGCGGTTCTTGAACTGTGACTAAATTTCATTTGCTTTGCCATAATTATATAGCCTCCTACTTTATTTATTTCTCTTTTTAGCAATCACACTTATTGAGTGCTAAGGATAAGATAACCAATTTTCTGTCAAATAAAAATATTAATTTTAGAAAAATTGGTTGCGTGTTATTTTAGATATTGAAAAATTATGGTAGAAAGTTTGATAAATATCTCAAATTATATGTACATGAAAATTTTACCAATTTTTCTAAAATAAATTTGACACGTGATTATTCTCAACGAAACTCTGTCTATCAAGTATGAGGAGATGCGTTATGTATAAAATTAAAAGAAGTGAATTTTTCAATCTATATTATGTTTATGTGATGCAATATAAGTCATGGTTCAAAAGGCATATTGGTGATCTTGTGTTTTCTAAATTAACGATAGTACCCAGAGAGGTAGAACGGATAGAAGCTCAACTTGATCAATTATTTGATGAACTCCAAGATACAGAATTAAGTGAGATAAGTACAGAATTACTTCCACTTCTTAAGGCAAGTGTTATTCATGAAAGACGAGCAAAAGCTTTTGATATTGAGAATCGAAGTGATTTTACTTTTAACCATGATTTAAGAATTACACTGGATGAAGAACTTGAAGTTATTAACGATATAATGAAAGATGAATGGTTCAAAAAGACTGAAATGCATATTACTCCCAAGATAACTGATTTTCTTTCAGTTCAACTTGCAGAAGAATTGCTTTTTGAAAATAGTTCATTGTCTTTTAGAGAAAGGATATTTGATGAGAAATTCCATATTTTAACCGCGCCTTCACTATTTATTCCTGATTTAGCATATTATCGTTTAACCTGCGGTTTACGAAACAATCCAATTAATGTCGCATATCTTGATATAGATGATTTTAAGGTGTTCAATACTAAGTATAGAGAACCACGAGTTGACAGGGATGTGTTGCCTAAATTCATGAGTGCATTAGAGTCACATGTTTATTCTCATGGCCATGCATATCGATATGGTGGAGATGAATATGTTGTGCTACTACCCAATATGAAAAACTCTACAGCAATCACATTTATGAAAGAATTTCAATCTAAATTACTAAAGTTATCATACTTTGGTATTGATGAAAAGATTACCATTTCAATGGGTATTTTTAAAGTTACTGAGAGTTCTATCCAAACAGATAGTGAAATAGAAGAAAGGGCTGCTTTTGCTAAGAATTATGCAAAAAAAGAAGGAAAAAATCGCATAGCTACATATGCTAAATCTTGTTATAGAAACGAGGATGTTAGAATTGTTTCGAATAAAGTACATCATTATGACAACTGAAATAAATCCGCATCTATGCACTTAAAATGACTAATAAGGCTTATTTAATTGCTTTGACAGACTTTTTCTTCTTCTTTCTCCAGAAATAGATCTCTATTTTTAAGATCGAAATTGAACCTTCATATAAATGTTTTATATTCTGTCTCAGATACTTACGTCTCTCTTTCTGATTTAACATTAAATGTTTTATTATACTATTCACTAATGCTAGTGAGCACATCATATTTCAAGCTAAACAATTCAATATAAGTATTTAATATTTAAATTAATAATTAATAATTAATAATTAATAATACTATTTTTTAGAAAAATTGGTTGCAAGTTATTTTAGTTAAATAAAAAATAAACCAAAAGGTTAAATCCGGAGGAAAAATGAAAAAGATTACTTTATTATTTTTATTCTTACTATTAATTATTCCTGCTTTTGCACGACCAAGATGTGATAGACATAAAGCTAATTTATCAAGTTTGAATTATGAAATGACACGGGCAGATTCTGCTCATGGTTTCGATATAATAAATTATGACATCACTATGGAAATTGATGAAGTAAACGATTATATTTCCGGAACTGTGATCGCAGAAGTAGAAGCGGAAGAAGTGCTTACAGAGATCAATTATGAATTAGAAGCGATGACAGTTATTGATGTCCAATTAAATGGAAGTACAGCAAGCTATACATACGATGGTAGCCTGATAACAATTGAGCTTGGAACTATAAATCCGGGAGATCAATTTACAACCATTGTAGAATACTCAGGTAATCCGATTTGGAATGGTTTGGGCATGTATTTCAGCAACAGTCATGTATTTACAATTTCAGATCCTAATGCTTCCCGTTATTGGTGGCCCTGCTATGATCATCCCTGGGATAAAGCGATCATCAATCTTCATATAACTGTTCGTGATGATTGGCTGGCAGCTTGTAATGGATTGCGAACTTCAATCGCTGATAATGGGAATGAAACTATGACCCACAATTGGGAAGGTTCAAATCCTATGGCTACCTACCTAGTTTCTATTGTTGCACAGAATTATGTGGAATTGAATGATTTATTTGGAGATATCCCAATCCAGAATTTTGTTCATCCTGGTGTTGTACCAAATGCAACAGAGGATTTTTCCAACTTGCCTTTTATGATGGAAACATTCTCGGGACTTTATGGTGATTATCCATTTGAAAAATATGGTAATGCTGTAACAAATTTTGCAACTTACGGTGCTATGGAACATCAGACCATGACAACACTTGCAAGTTATTTAGTAACAGGTAATCATACTTATGAAACAACTATTGCTCATGAACTCTCTCATCAATGGTATGGTGATTGTCTAACCTGCCTTACCTGGAAAGACATTTGGCTTTCAGAAGGATTTGCTACATATTCGGAAGCTCTATATATGGAAGCCTGGCAGGGATTCGAGGCAATGGTTAATTATGTTTATACTTCAATCCAACAATATTATCTGAGTTGGGGTGGCAGCTCTCCGCATACTGTTTACGATCCTCCGCCCAATGGATATTTCACTCCTGCAACTTACGAGAAACCTGCTTCAGTTCTGCATATGTTAAGGTTGAAAACAGGAGATGAAGTTTTCTTCCAGATCATGCAGGAATATTTCTTGGCTTATCATAATGGGAATGTAGTCACTGATGATTTTCAGGAAGTGTGCGAAAACGTGAGTGGTTTGGATTTGGATCAGTTTTTCCTGCAATGGATCTATCAGCCGGGCTTGCCTTCCATAAAGTACACATACTTCTTCAATCCTTACCTGGCAATTCCTCGTATAATGACTTATGTGCAAACCGAATCCAATACTGATACCGAGTTCTATCTGGATGTTCCCTTCCATATTAATTATGAAGCAGATCATGATTCTGTGCTTGTGCAAGCTACTCCAAATGAGCCAGTTCAAACTATTGCGATGACTGATATTTCTGTTTATGATAATGTAGAAATTGATCCAAATAATTGGGTTCTAAATAGAGGTACAACATTTATGCAGGCAGAGATAAATAATGCTTATTCAGCAGATGAAAGTGTAATCATCTATTGGAATGAATTCTGGCCTGAAGTTGGAATTGATGGCTATAATCTGTATCGTGCTGAATCTCCGGAGGATCCTTTTATAATAATCAATTCAGAGATAATAACAGAAACTACATATTCTGATAATGATCTGATAAATGGAATTACTTATTATTACAAACTCAAAGCAATAAAAGATGAATTTTATGAAACTCCATTTTCAGAAGTTTATGAAGCTACTCCTCTTAATTTCCCGCTTGATCAAGGGATTTTAGTTATAGATGAAACAAATGATAGTAATGGAACTCAAGGTAACCCTACTGATGCAATGGTAGATGAATTTTATGAAGATATAATTAATTGCAATTTTACAACATATGACTATTCAAATCAGGGAGAGCTTGATCTTGAATATATTGTAAATTTTTCAACTATTATATATCACGATGATGATGTTGTTAATAATTATATTAATGATAATCTGGATGTACTTGGTTGTTATCTGGCAGGAGGAGGAAATTTAATTATTTCCGGATGGAAAACAGCACTGGGAATTCCTGTTTCATTTACGTCAGATTTTTTGAATTGCAGCAATATTCAACAGGTATATGAGTGGGGATTTACAGGTGCCATTTCCGAAGAATATGAAGATATCACAGTCGATCCTGATAAAGTTCACATTCCATTTAATGGGATGCTGCCTTATATAGGAATTTTTCCGGGAGCATCAAATAGTATCTATCAATATGATGGTGTTGCAGGTAACCAGTATATCGGAGAAAATTGTGCGCTCAAAGCTCAACCAAATGGTTGTTTTGTTCTGCTTGGTTTCCCGCTTTATGTTACTTATAATGATGGAGCTGAATTGTTTATGACTCAATTACTGGAAGAGATTGGAGAGGTTGGAGTGGATAATTACGAATTAGAAATTGCGAATTGCGAATTAAAGAATTATCCAAATCCATTTAATCCAACAACAACAATCTCATTCTCATTAAACACCGAAAACACCGAGAGCACTGAATTAGTAATTTACAATATAAAAGGACAAAAAATAACAACTTT
>Ga0307991_1002105_pt1 | contig 13618 bp, 13 predicted proteins | sample EllFjometagen131_FD_203146 | JGI IMG/M metagenome (GOLD analysis project Ga0307991, IMG submission 203146) | Marine microbial communities from Ellis Fjord, Antarctic Ocean - #131 | ecosystem: Environmental > Aquatic > Marine > Unclassified | place: Southern Ocean | collected 2014-10-08
CAGCTATCAAATTATTAACATATGCATGTTTCATATTTTCAGAATTTGTAGACCATTCCAAATTTTCAAGTCTATTATCATTTTTAATTCCATTGATATGATTTACTTGAGGTTTATTATCTAAGTTTGGGATAAAAGCTTCGGCTACTAATCTATGAACTCTCTCTGAGATATATTTTTTTCCATTATCATATTTATACAAAGTTAATATTTCATATCCCTTATGATCAATTCTAGTTTTTCTTATACAATGTGTTTTAGAATTTCTTATTAAACCAATATTAGAAACTTCATAATTTAAGTAATTCATTATTTTTTTCCATTCTAACATATCATCACCTCGTTCTATTTGTATAATTAAGTGTTCTAGACACTTTTATCTTCTAGGTTAAAGGCCAGAGTATTTCATCCAGCCATGGTTTTAATCTATAAATACAAAGTCAATAGTTTTATCCGTTGCATTGTATTCTGTATATGCGGTAGCACCATAATAATATTTAGTGCTTGCTTTTATATCTCCACTTGTATCTCTTGCAACAACAGTATTTGGAGCGGCTGTTTGTGATGCTGGAAAGCCACCTAAGAATTCTGCATGTTTAACAATAACTTCTTCAATCATCACTGTTAATTCTTGAGCTGTATTCGTAGCCGTTGCATTTGTGTCTAATGTTATTTGTATTGCACTATCTACAGTTAATATATAAGATCCAGTAGGTATTCCAGTTCCTGCAACAAAATCCCCAACAACCATACCAGTTGTACTAGGGATATTTGTTATTATAGCAGATCCAAGTGTTGTGTTACCTGTGAATTCTAAGCTTTTAATTAATAATTGTTTTGCCATTTAAACCACTCCTTTACGAGGAATATTATACTACTGCTTTATCTAGGAAGAATAATCCACCTATAATTAAGTCAGTCGAAGGTGCTGTTTGAGCTGGAGATCCAACTTCAATACTATATGCTCCTGCAGTTACTAAACCTTTAGTGTTTACTACGGTTGCTGTATACGTTCCAGCGGTTACTAGTTCTGGTAAATCTTCATTTACTAAACTTCTAAATGTAGGTACACCAGCACTTCCGTTTGGTGCAGCTAAAATTGTGTTTGCTAATTTACTTGCATAAGGATTTACTGTATCCCCATAAGCAGCATTTAATGATACTGTTGCTGTTTTTGCTACTATGCCTACGTTTACAGGAGAAGTTCCGGCTACATTTAAAACTGATACTTCTGATTCTGTATAATATCTACTATCTAAATCTACTGAAGCTAAAGCGGATACATGTCCAAAGGTGTCTAAGGTTACATCTTGAATAACCGTTCCATTAGAATTATCCACACTTGCTTGAGTGCTTGTATCTGCATGTGATACTGTGATTGTTGAAGGAGTTGCTTGATTAGTTGTAAAGCTTCCACCAGTTATTAAACCTGATCCAGCTGCAATTGTAATTGTTGTGTCATTTGCTGCTGCTGTATAACTTGGAGTAGGCAATGTAATTTGTGTTATATTTGTTGATATAACATGTCCTTGTGCATTATAAGTCACACTAGGAATATTAACTATTCCACCAAATGCTATTGCTCCAGTTGATCCACTTACAGTTCCGGCAGTTAAATAATTATCATGATTAAGTGTTGCGCCTGTAAATGTTAAAGCTGTTCCTGCAGTTACTATAGGTTGAATTCCAGCTTCTGATAATGTTTTACCAACAGCTTTAAGTGTAGCATTTTCCCAAACTAATAAATCACCATCTACAAAAGTGCCAGCTTCAGCTCTTGCTAATAAAGGAACTGTTGAAACGTCAATAACATCTGCTCCACTAATTGTAACATCACCAACACGGAATTCACCATTAACATCAATTAAGATACCACCGTCATTAGTTCCGTCATATTTACTCACTACAAGACCAGCATAACCAGTCAATGGATCTGTATTATCTTTTGCTAATTCTAATATTCTATCTGATATTTGAACTGTAGTTGAATTAACTGTTGTAGCTGTTCCTTCAATTGTTAAATTACCAGGAACTACAACGCTTGTTGCGCTATTACCTAAACTTAAAGTTGTAACATTTGCAGCTCCAATATTAAATGTAGTTGCTGTTGAAGTGATATCTCCACCATTTAAAGCAAGATCACCTGATGTTACAATGTTTCCAGTTCCAGAATTTATTGTTGCTATACCGTTTATATCAAGTCCGCCATCTAAACTAGCTAAACCAGATGCGTTTAATGTGCTTAATGTGTTAATTGCTCCTGATGCAGCAACTGTAAATAAATCTAAAACATTGATTCCGCCATCTAAACTAGACAGTCCGTCTACGTCTAATGTGCTTTTACTATCAATTGCTCCTAATGCAGTAACTGTAAATAGGTCTGCAACATTGATTCCGCCATCTAAACTAGCTAAACCAATTGCTCCTAATGTACTTGCAGTATAAACTGCTCCAGTTGTTCCACTTACTGTAAAGTTAGTTCCATCAACAGCGATTCCGCCATTAGCATTTAATAAACCAGTTAAAGTAGAGATTCCAGTTACACCTAAAGTTCCACTAACCACTGTATTTCCATTTGCAGCAACTGTAAATAAATCTAAAACATTGATTCCGCCATCTAAACTAGCTAAACCAATTACATCTAAAGTTGATCCAACAGTAGTTCCAGCTACTGAGCTTAATGTGTTTGCATGGAAATATCCTGAATAACTTAAATTAGTTGTTCCTGCTATTGGTGCTACAGTCGAACTAAGTTTTCCTGCAGCTGCCGCAATATAAGGGCTAAATGTTATAAGACCACCAGCATAACTGCTATCTAAAATAGTACTCGCTGTTGTTAATGTTGGCGTATTATCTATAACATATTGCTCAGTTGCTAAAGTTCCAATTACACTTGGAAGGGTTAATATAATATTACCCGTTTGACTCGCATGGTCTTGTAAAAGTGCAGCTGATCATGTTCCAGAAGTTCCAACTACATAATCTCCACCAGTTGTTCCATGCCCTGAATCTGCTACTGCAGATATAGCACTAAAACTACCACCAAGAATAACTTGATGTTCTTGTACAAATCTCAATGTTGTTTCTTGTAATACTTGTGATACTTTTGTTTCAGGATGAAGACTAAGCATTCCACCACTTAATTTTTGTTGTATAGTATAATCTCTAAGAGTATTAACCGCCATTTTATATTACCTCCTTTTGTAAGAAGACATAGTCGTCTTCTTGTATTTCACCAACTGTATCTAAATATGCTAATAAAGATCCAGATGTAACAGTTCTTATTTTTCTATTTACTTCTTGTTGCACACTAGCTACGGTAGGTATATCATTAGCACTTATAGGGTCTAATCTGATATCACTTATACCAATAACTCTTTTAGTTCCATCACCGTCAGTAACAGATAATTGTCCTTCAAGCTCCTTAGCTAGTTCTGGACCGCCTTTACCTACTTTGAATTTCTTTGATGTTGTTCCATCTAATTTACTATAAATCATAATATAACCTCCTTATCGTAGTTTTAATCATAATTTTATATCGTCTCTATCATCTATATATTTATTTCTATTTAAACATTTTTTTACTAACCATTCTAAAACAGTTATATCTAATGTCATAATCATATTTAAATCTTCTATTGATAAATCTGGATGCTTTAATAATACAAACCAGTATAATTTAATTGTCTTGTATTTATCCATATATTTATTAGCTACTTGAACATCTATATCAGACTTAAAGCAGCCTTCAGTATAATCTGCAAGAGTATCAAGATGCTTAATCTCTACAGTATCATAATCAGTAGCGACTGATATATTATATAATAATTTAATATCCTCAATAGTTATAGGTTTAATTTCTCCCGCTAGTTCTAGTATTCTTAGTGTATTTTCGTTCGTCATAATATCATCTCCTAAATAAAAAGAAAGTGCAAAAGTGCACTTTCTTTCTTAATATAAATTATTTTATTAAAGTTTTAATTTTTTTTAGAAAAATTTATCCTTTAAAGGTTATTATTTAACCTTTAGAACGTAATATCTCCTTAAAATGTGGTCTTTAAATAAAATAATCTCTATTAAGCACTGAAATATGCATATTAGGGGCAAGCCCTATTAGAAACCATTGATTTATTCGTAAAGATCTCTTGTATATTCGATATAAACTGTTGCGGCACCTGTTATAGATGCGGCTGATAGTTCTGTTAGCATGGTGCCTGTTTCTGTTAATTCTATATTGGGCTCATAGATATAATCACCTATGGCATCTTCAAATATGTATTCGGCATTCATTATTTCAGTTGAACCTATTGTAAGCGTTATATTTGTTGATGAGTAAGCTTCGGTAATCTTTACAACAACTTTAGTTATGATGTCTCCAATTTGAAAGTCTCAATGTTGGACATCATATGCCCGACCAGTATTATCTAGTATTGCTTGGACCGTTCTAACTTCGGCTTTCTCAGAATCTGCTAAATATGTATTAAAATATTCTAAATTAATAGCATCTGTTAGAAGTTCTATTTGAGCTGTAGCTAATCCTGTTAGTCGTTCAGCATTAATAGTTCTATCAAATATAAATTCATCTTCAGTTATAGTTAGTCCTTCAAATAACGCAAGTACTTCTGCAACGGTTCTAGTATCTGTAGATGATACTTGTATATGTGTTCCGTCTATTACAACTTCACCATCTTCATTAGGAGCTTCACCATTTACAAATCTTATGGCTCCTATTCCAGATGCAATACCTTGTAATTCAAGATTTATTTCTGAGCCTGCAGGAGGAAAGACTAAGTTATATATGGAAACATCTCTATCACCAATATTTACTACCGCAATTACTTGTCCAGCATAAGCTGTTTGGTTACTTGCAGCATAGTTATATGCGTCTTGGTAAGTTGAGAAGATAGAAGATTCATCTAATGGGAAATTCTTAAGTCTTAAATAGCCATGAAATAATTCAGTCACCATATACTCATCAACTCCTTCCTACGTTAATTCTATTATTTTACAAATGTTAAGTGCATTACTGTTGTTGAAGGAAATGGTAGTTTAAAATAATAAATATTATAAACTGCGGTTGCTGTATTATTAGCGCCTTCAATATTACCAGTTGTCATTGAGAATTCTGTTAGAACATCAGCATGGCCTTGTTCAGTATAGAATATGTTAATAAGATTTCCATCTGAAGCTGGTAATGCAAATACAATTGTTCCGGTTCCAATTGGAACTGTTAAATCTAAATCTATATTATCGTAATTCGAATCTGTAGTTTTATATAAGCTTCGTATATCATCACTTACAAATGTTTCTTGAGCAGTAGTTAAACCACCATAGAATAATGCTCGCACAGGCGTTATTGTAAGTATATCATTATTGATTGTTCCTGCTTGAATACGACCTACCTCATCACCAAAATTATCAGAGACAAGAGAGCCTTGTGCGTATGTTGCATAAGTACTTAATGTAAGCGGTACATCTTCTATTTGAACTGTGTCATTATAATTATCTGCCGCTGAAGATGTTACAAGAGTTATATTACCTATAGTTAAAACATAAGTAGTTAGTGATCCTGCATCATGCATTATATATTCAGTTGCCACATTTATATTAACATCTGATCCAATTTCAGGATAAGATTCAATATCATAAACGATATTAAGCTCGGGATCTATAATTTCAGGGACAATTCGTTTTCTTAACATAGTTTCTAATATAAGTTGTAGAGTTGTTCCTTGAGCTACAGTTTCACCACTGTCGTATTCACCAATGTTATCAGTTCCTAATTGAACTTCAATATCACTATCTAAAAATAGGTTTGTACTGTCAATCACATGTAATTCTGAATTAATGCTATCTTTTATTTCTTGTAAAACTTGAGTAAGATCTTTAGGTTGGCTATAATCATCGATATATTCAGTATCGATTTGGTCTGTTGGTATACGTCTATTATCTACGTAATCAGCTAAATTGGCTACAGTTGTATTAATTAACTCAATATCACTTTTTACTTCATCTAAATCTGTTTGAGATACTAAATCAGCTAAAACACTAGCTACAGCGGCATTAGTTGCTGGATCATCTAAATAATCTGAAAAGCTTTGTAAAATATTCAAAATATCAGAGTTCATAGTAACAGTGTCTTCAATTAGTTCTAAAACCTTACGTCTTGTTAGATAATTAGCATGAGTATGATGAAAATCAGCATATCTATTATCATGATTATGTTCAGTTCGTGAATAACCACTATGATAATGGTCATGTAAAGCGCGAGATTGCAAATCAGTCTTAGTTGCGTATTGATTTAGGTTAATACTTCCACCTGATAATAAATTAATTGCATCGGCTTTAGTTACATAATCAGCAGCTAGTGTATCTAGAACTGCGGCTGCACCATTTCTAATAATAATAACAGTAATTACTGAACCTGAATCAAAAAAATCAGTTCCATCAAGGATTCCATCAGCATCTTCATTAGCTGTTACAGTTAATACTCTTAAAGTTTCGTTATATGTTATATCTCTGTTATGTAAGAAGAAATTTCCGTCCATAACAAGGGCTTCATCTAATTCTGGGTCATAACTAACATCTGCAATGCTAATTGAATTACCAGCTGCTCATTCACCGTGCCCTAATTGCTCTAAAACTGTATCGTGTGGTACCATAATAACAGTTTTAATTTGAAATACTTGACTTGGTAAGAATGAATTCTTCCAAACAGGGTTTTTAGCTGAATCTAGTCCTAAATATAATGTTTCTTCTGCATCTTCAGGTACTATTGGCATGCTTTCAGGCATTTCCGTCCAAGCAACATCATAAGAATACGTTAAATCACTATTATCTGGATCTGTTACTTCAAGAACAAGCATTTTTCTGTCTCCAGCACCTGCACCTGAGAAGATATATAATTCTTCAGTATTAGTTTTATAAAATACATCTTTAATATTTGGTGATAATGGAAGAGTTGTGCCATTTATAATAGTAATAATATCCCAATACATTACAGGAATATTTTCTTCAATTACTCGTCTTCCTTTATATAAATTGTATATTGAAATATGTTCAGGTAATTCTATAGTTCCAACATCAATTGTATTTAAAAATAATGTGTTTGTATTCTTTTGTACTTCTTTTCAATAAGTTGCAGGGCTAGGATCATCCATGTCTATTGTAATAGTATACAATATTTCTGCTCCTACTTCTAAATAAAAATCACCAATATTTTCAGTAAGGGCTTGAGGTCTATCTGCAAGTGTACCAGCATGCCCATATATTACTGAAGGATAATCAGTTAAATTTATCCAAGTTCCTATATTCCCTGATGTAATCTTATCGATTATATCTTTGTTCTCATGACTATGAGTTCCAAGCATGATTTCTTGCCAAGTTCCAGGAACGTATTCATATCTAAAATATGCTCCACGATAACGTTTGCTATCAATAAAACCTGTTACATTTTTAACATATACAACTATATTAGGAAGAGTTGCTTGATCAAATTCATTGTCATCATTAAGTTCAGGCATTGGAAATCCTGTTTCATCTGGAATAGCAATTAGCTCATCAAATGTGGCTACTGTCTTATAAAGATTAATAGGCCCTTGGTATGAAAACGTATTGTCATCGGTTTCATCAAATTGCTCAAATGTTAAACTTACTTTTTCACTCATTGTGCCGCCTCCTTATAAACCATTCAATTGTTCATATAAATAATTGTTCAAAAAAAGTGAGTTCTTCATTGTTTAAAAGAATTTACATTTGGTATAGTTATAATTATATATTATTAATATAGAAAGAGGAGGAATTATTATGCCAGATCAAACTAAAAAAATAAACACATGTAGTAATTGTATTACATGCAGCATGTGCATACATAATGTTGCTAAAACCGAAATTGTAAATGACATAAGAGGTCGAAGAGCATATCCAGAAACATTAGATTATAGATATTGTGATCTATTAGAAAAACCTATCTATGGGAGCTTATATGGCGATAATAGAATCAGCAATGGTCAATTGCCAATGTGTCCGTTATAGAAAAGATAACCTTACGGTTATCTCTTTTTTTTAGAATAATTTTTTCTCAGATATGACTGTATTATTTTGTAAATCATTAACAGCTTTTTGAGCTTCATCATAAGTTAAATTTTGATCATTAAGAATCGCATCAATTTTTTTATTCATATCTTTATTAGATAATTCTTTTTTTATAGCTGTAATTTTAGGTTCTTCTTTTACAACTGAATTATCAATAACATCAGATTTATGATTGTCTGTTGTTTCAAGTGATTTTTTTAGTTTTTCAATTTTCTTGTCATCTGTGTTAGGAAATAACAATTTCTTAGATTTCTTTTTAAATGGTGCTTTAATCTTGTCACCTAATGAAGTTATACCAGTTTCATCAACAACATTTTTAAGTTCACTAGTAAGTTCTCTAGTAACATTTCCACCGAATCCAAAGAATTCTTTAACTGTAGCAATAACGTCTCTAATATTGAACGCTAATACATAACCTAGGCCAATAACCATCATTATCAATACGCCAGTTAATATTGTAACTGGAAGCCATTTACCCCATAATAATGTATTATCAAATACAGGACTTCCACCATCAATTATAGCATGTTGTAACGTATACCATGTATCAATATATAATGCTTTATTAAATATACGTCCAAACCAGCTGATCTCAAATAATACATCAAAAGTTTGCCATGCAATAAAGAATAGTCCAACAAGTCCAATTGCTCGTAAACCAGTATTAATTTTTTTCTTAATTTTTTGTTTTTCACGTTCCTCAGATTGTAGTTTATAAGCTGCAACTTCTGGTGAAAGTTGTATATCTTTTTCGTTTAGTTCATTCATTTCTATCTCTCCTTTGTATTTATAAAATTTAATAGTTTGTTTCATATATTTTTAAATATAAAAAATTATATTATTTCTTCTATTGTTGCAGTTGTAAGTTCACCTCATGCTGTAATATAGGCATCTAATGTTCCTACTGGTACTTGTATTGTTAAAGTAGGCTCTGTTCCTATAAATACATTTCCTTCTAATTCAGGTGGTGTAGTTGCAAGAATTATTAAATGAGAAAATATTGATGCCGCATTAAATGCTGCACTTTCTATCTTCATTATAGTTTCTGGTAATGTTACAGTTTGAATAAAATCATTATCATAAAATGCGCCAGCTCCAATAATTGTAAGTTCTAATATCCCAAATGTTTCATTATAACCATATGGTAAAATTACTAAACTTGAATCTGTCCCAATATATGATGCTAATGTATAGTTACTATTAGAATTTATATCAAATAGCATATCATTATTTTCAGGATAATTATACAATACTTTGAATTCTGCATAATCTGTTTCTCTATTGTAATTTGTTGCGTTTATATGAAATATATGAAGACCTGGATCTTGTGTAGCTATTAGTGTTGTTGCGTCTCAGCTGTTGCTATTTTCAGTTAGCACAATAGCACCCAATAATTCTTCATCTAAATATAATCCTGAATAAGCCGAATTATATACACTATCTGTATATGTGTAGGCAAGATCTAAAGATCCTCCTTCAAGAAGAAAAATATTAGATATAGTATTTGTTATGTCAATTGTTTTAGTATTAGTACTTTGTCCTTGTATTACACTATTTATAATCATATTATACCCTCCAAGTGATATTTATTAAAATATCTTCAGTTGGCGTTTCAGTACATTCGAAAACTAATTCATTTATATCCTGTGATGTGGCTCTAATTCCAAAAAAACCATATGATGTATAACTAGAAGATGCTGGACTAACTCAAACTAATGCGTCTGCAGTCATGTTTGTTATTACAACTGTAGATGTTATTCCAACTCAATCTGCTACTTCAATTAATATTGTATCTTCATAGAATCTTTCAGTGATTCTTTCTTGAGGTATTTTACCATCTGTTAGTAATGTATAACTTCCTACATTAAATGTATTAGGTTCATTATTTATTCCAGTTCCTAATTGAATAGAATCTGTATCAGTAGCTACTGCCATATATCCTAGTGCTAGTGATCTTAGTGCTTGTGCACTTGCTTGATATCCGATTCCTATTGAACCAGCTCCAACAACCACCGCCGTGTTGCGGCCTAAAGGATTTATAGCATTGTCCGTTTGTGGAAGTAAATTATTCCAAATACGTGTTGCAGATTCGTTAATATTATCGGCTGTAAGTGTAACGTCTCCAGTAATTGGTTCTATTGTATTTATTGATGTTACTGAATTAGGGTTTATATATTCAGTTCAAGTACTGGCTAATACATTATAAACTCATGTAGATCCGTCAGCATTAAGCCTCGATATAACATTACCAAAAACAGTAAGAATTATATAACCATTAGTTGTTGATTCTAGTCTATAGATTCCGTCGTCTAATATTCCGTCTATAAGAGTCGTAATATTTTCTTCTGAATATCCATCTCCGTCATCAAGAATTTGTATTGATAGATATGGAGTAATTGTATTTGTAACCGTTTGTTTGTATGCTTGAAATTCGATATCTGATGCGATATCTCCTAATCCCATATTATCTATCTGAAGTTTAGTATATATATTATCTCTAAGAGTTGATACTGATAATGCTGTTGCTAAAGGAAGTATTAAGTCGTTAATTTCAGTCTTATTGTAATAGTTATCTCCAAGAATTACATTTTCTCATTCTTCAATGATAGTACTCATTTCAATAGCAACTTTAGCTTCTAATGTAGTATCATAAGTTTCTGTAATTGTCAAAGCTGCAAGTGCATTAGTCGTTGCTGTATTATAATTTATATTATTTAGTGTTAATAGGCTTTTTATATCTGTTAGTTGAGTAGATGTTTGATCTGTTATTAATGTAATTACTTGATTTGCTGTTAAACTTTCGCCCCCTGTATATGGAACTTTAACGCCAAGAGCATTACCAACAAATATTTCACCAGTATTTCATGCAAAATAAATTGCCATATCAGCCGTTTCAGCTTGTTGTATTTCAGCATAGGTTCCTCGATATATTTTAAGCTCGGTTCTAAGTATATTCATGTTATATTCACTCTCCTTATACTATAGCCGCAGCTATTTTTGCATCGATTTCTGCTTCGGTTAAGATTATACTAAACTTCTCATTTTTATATAATCACAATTCTTCAGTACTTATTTTAAACCACATCATTCCAGTTGTAGGATTTGCGGGTCTTGATTCAGATACTATATAATTATTTTCTTGAGTTATTTTTATAGTTTTGAATTTATTGTCTTCAGAATATACAACACTCATACTATTAGGCATGTCAAATATCAATGTATCTTCTTCTGAAAGGCTGATAAGGGTATCTTGAATTTGTAAATTAAATAGCGTGTTATATTTTTCTTCATCTAATACTTCATAATTATTATTTGGATTAAAAGGACTCCAATAGGCAGTCTTAAGATTTCCATCAATTATTCAAACAGATACTTTACTACCGATTTTTGGCAGTGCTTCTTTAAAATCGCGTGCTTGAATTCATATAGAGTTCCGTGTCTTAATCTGTGAACTAATTTCAATATTACTTACTGCAACATTGCTAGTATTAGTTCTAGTAGATAAAACTTGTGAGTTTCCAGCTGCGATGCCTGGCATGAACTTTGGAATATATACTGCAATGTGTCTAGTTTCTGTATTTATATCTAGAACATTACCTATTACACAGTCGTCTAATGAAACTTTATTTATAATTGCCACGTTATCACCTCTTTTATTCATATAATTAATTGTTGTCCATCCATTTAGTTTTTAATAAAGAAAAAAGAGAGTGTCTCCACTCTCTATTCTTTTCTTCTTATTTCACTATTAGTACTACCATACTGTAGTCTTTCAACTTTTTTATCTAATGATCGCACATTATCAGATAATGATTTAATTTCATCAACTTTGTCCATAACCATTCTAATTTTAACTTCTAATTCTTTCTCGATGATCTTAATATTTGTTGCTACATCTTTAATACCATCAATTTCTTTAAATTTTTCTTTAATCATTTCCATTGCAGCTACCATAACAGCGTTTAATAATTCGTCTCTATATGCTCTAAGATCCTCTTTCATTTCTGATTCAAATCGTAGTTGATCTCTTTTAGTTGCATAATCGGCTTTGAATTTAACGCCCATCATAAAAATATTTATAATTACTTTTGCAAAAATAGTGAATACCATAGTTGCTAAGATAATTAATATCGTTACTAAAAGCTCTGGATTTTCGACTAACCAATCTAACATAATATCTCTCCTTTATATCATATAATTTATAATTCTATTATAAATTATTGTTCAAATACTAATATTGAACAAATTATTATATGTAATACTGTGCACAAAGGAGGAATATTATGAAATCAATATTAAATATACTTAAGGTTCTAATTATAATGTTTTGGGTTGGATTAATGCTTGGATTTGGTGGATTCGTATTTTTTGGCGATGAGATTAAAGAGTTCTTATATTCTATATTCCCATCATTGGATGCTTTTATTGAATACATGGGCTTCACACAAGATACGCTAGAATCATTTATGGTTTTTAGTGCTATAATTATGATACCTGTAACTATTTTAGTATTTAAAGTATCAGCTAGATATAGCAAAACTAAAGTGGCTCCTAAACGAGTTCCAAATACAGTTGCTAGACCTACTAAAGCTATTGCTCCTAAAAAAGCGAAAGTTGCGAAGGTTCCTAAAGCTAAAATAATAAAACCAAAAGCTGTAAAAAAAGTTAAAGAACCGAAAGTGAAAGTTGTGAGTCGTAAGATTTCAACTGAAGGAATTGGTTTAACTGGATTAATAATTAATAAATAAGAATGCTTCGGTATTCTTTTTTTTTTGTTGTTTAAATCTCATTGAACTAGTTTTTATATGAGAGGTGAAAGAATGATAAATTTAACTAAAGATCAAGAGATTGCAAAAGATAAAATAATAAAATGGCATGAATCAACTAGAACGACTAAGAATCAGTTATTTATTCTTAGCGGCTACGCGGGAACGGGTAAAACGTTCTTAATAAACTATGTCATTGAAGAATTAGGGCTAACTGAAGCTCAAGTTGCATTTGGAACACCTACGGGTAAAGCTGCATCTGTTTTAATTCAACGTGGTAGAGACGCTTCTACAATTCACAGATTGATTTATACTCCAGTTGAAGAAGAATACAGTGTAGAAATAAATGGAGAAACTGTCAAAAATAAAAGAGTAAAGTTTATTAAGATTGAATCTATTCCAAAATACAAACTTATAGTTATTGATGAAATTTCAATGGTGGATAACAAAATGATGAAAGACCTTTTAAGCTTTGGTATTCCAGTATTAGCTACTGGTGATGCTGGACAACTTCCACCAATTAATGGAGACAATGATTTTATAAATAACCCAGATGCGTGTTTAGAAGAAATAGTTCGACAAAGTTTAGGAGATCCAATTGTGAGGCTTGCTACAATGGCTCGTAATAATGAAGAAATACCATATGGCAATTATGGAAGCGTTTTAGTATTAAATCGAAATATGATTACGCCGCCACAAATGAAACAGCTATTGCTTAAAGCTGATCAAGTATTATGTGGTACAAACAAAACTCGTAG
>Ga0307991_1002106_pt1 | contig 13616 bp, 9 predicted proteins | sample EllFjometagen131_FD_203146 | JGI IMG/M metagenome (GOLD analysis project Ga0307991, IMG submission 203146) | Marine microbial communities from Ellis Fjord, Antarctic Ocean - #131 | ecosystem: Environmental > Aquatic > Marine > Unclassified | place: Southern Ocean | collected 2014-10-08
TTTGGTCGTCTCCAAGCTCAAACGTTACGGGGAACAGAAAGAACAGCTATACGTCACAAGCAATTCACAGAAACTTTCCCAGTACGGAGTGAGGATAACGCAGGTCATCACGGCTCTGCAATCGATGAACACCGTCAACTATGCCGGAGAGATCAAGTCCGAAAGTTCGGAAATCCAGATCCACACGACCGACCTGTACGATTCGGTTGATCAAATTCTGGAGCAGCAGGTCTATATCACGCCACAGGGGGAGATTGTTCGCATAAAAGATGTCGCTGATGTGACGCGCAGGTACGAGGAGCCGGATTCCTTTATCCGGGTCAACGGCACCAAGGTCCTGATGCTTTCAGTTGAAATGCAGGCGGGATATAATATTGTTGAATTCGGGGAGAAGGTCAACGAAAGGCTGGATCTGGCAAAAAAACGCCTGCCGTCCGATGTCCGGGTCAAAAAAGTCGTTGACCAGCCGTCAGTCGTAGACCACAGCATCATGCATTTCCTCAAGGAGTTTCTCATTGCCATAGTTGCCGTGATCCTGGTGATGATGGTCCTTTTACCCTTACGCGTTGCAATGGTTTCAGCCCTTGCGATACCCATCACCATCATGATTACCTTTGCCTTCCTGGATTTTTTCAAGATCGACCTGCAGCAGATGACCCTGGCCGGTCTGATCGTTGTTCTGGGCATGGTGGTCGATAACGCCATTGTCATTGTCGATGATTATATTGAGCGCCTCGATCAGGGAATCAACCCCTGGGATGCGGGTTGGCAGAGCGCCACAGACCTTTTTGTACCGGTATTTTCCGCAACGATTGCCATCATCTGTGCATTTATCCCCATGAATCTGATCCTGTCCGGAAACGCCGGCGAATTCCTTTTCACACTTCCCGTTGCCGTTACCGTTGCACTGGTAGTATCCCTTTTTATCGCTATCCTGCTGACGCCGCTGCTGTGCTGGTTTTTTATCAAAACCGGTCTGCATTCAGCGGCAAAAAAGAAGACCAGGCCTTCCGCCTTGGACCGGTTGCAGGCGTTTTATGATGCGGCGCTGCTAAAGGCCTTTAAACGACCCGGCATTACCCTTTTGGTCGGTTTTCTGGCCATTGCCGCCACCGTTGTGTTGATGAGCCGGCTTCCAGTCAGAATGTTTCCAATCGTTGAGCGGAACCAGTTCTGCCTGGAGATCTATATGAAACAGGGGATCAATCTTGAAACCACAGACCGGGCCGTAAAGAAAATCGAAGCACTCCTGGGTGAGGATAAAAGGGTGACCGAGGTGGTCAGTTTCGTAGGATGCGCATCTCCCCGGTTTTATATGACCTATGCCCCTCAAATGCCGGATAAAAATTACGCCCAGATGCTGATCAATACAGCTTCAAATCAGGCCACACAGGAGTTGGTTGACGAAATGCTCATCGGGCTGAGGGATTTTCTTCCGGACGGTCAAATCCTGGTCAAACAGCTCCAGCAGGGGCCGCCGGTGGATGCCCCCATCGAGGTCAGGGTAGTTGGAAACGATCTGGTGACCATCAAAAAAATCGGCGAACAGATTAAAGAGATTCTCAAAAATACCGCCGGGACCAATTTTGTCCGGACCACATTCAGGGAGGATTACTACAACATCGGTATAAAAGTGGATGAAGACGTGGCCAACCGCCTGGGTTTCAGCAGCAAGAGTATTGCCCAGATGCTGGCCCTGAGTTTCAAAGGCGCTGCCGTATCGACTCTCTGGGAGGGAGACAACCCGGTGGATATTTTCCTCCGTTTCGATAAAGAAAGCCGTATGGATTTTGACGATATCGGCAACGCCTACGTGACCTCACCGGCAACCGGCGCCGCCGTGCCGCTTCGCCAGATCGCCGAACTGGTTCCTGAGTGGCAGACCGGAAAGATCCGACGCAGAAACGGCGTGCGCACCCTGACAGTGCGTACCGAAACCCAGATGGGCCGAATGCCCAACGAAATTTTAAAGGAGGTCATGCCGCAAATCGCGGCCATCGATCTTCCCCTGGGAATCAGCATCAACTATGGCGGAGAACTGGAGGATGAAAAAGAGGTCATGGGCGAATTCGCAGCGGCCCTGGGTACCAGCCTGATCCTTATCTTTATGGTCCTGCTCTTTCAGTTCAGGGAGTTGAAAAAAACCGTGATCATCATGATCACCATCCCCCTTAGCTGGTTCGGCGCCATATTTGGGCTCTATATCACCAATAACCCCTTCTGCTTTACCGGATTTATCGGTGTGATCAGCCTCAGCGGCCTGGTGGTCAGAAACGGTATCATTCTTACCGAATATGCGGACAAACTGCTCGCCGGCGGAAATGAAAAAGACGTCCGTTCGGTGGCCATGGATGCCGGTAAACGACGTATGCGACCAGTTTTTCTGACATCGGTGGCCGCGGCAGCAGGGGTGGTGCCCATGATTATCGGCGGTTCCCCGCTGTGGGCGCCCCTGGGCGCCGTTCTTTCGGTGGGGCTTATATTTGGAATGATTCTGACGCTTTTCATCGTACCGGTGCTTTACTGGCTGGTTATGAAACCCAAAAAAGCGTCTGTAAGACAAAAAGGAACTCAAGGGGCGGATCTGGCGAAAGTGAGAGGGTAAAAAATGACAGAATCTGACATTTTCGATCAACATAACGATTATTTTACGATAAAAAAATAGACGACTCCACTATAATCGGGGACAGACCTAAAAAAAATGAAAATAATTTTATGCAAGTAAGGAAAATATTAGAATGCACAAATTAAAGTTTATTCTTTTAATTGCAATATCCATCTGTTTATCTTTCAAGCCGGCTTTACGTGCAGAGGAGCAAGGACATTCCGTGATTTCTCTTTCCAAGGCGGTTGAAATAGCCGTGGCAAACCACGCCAGCATAAAGACGGCATCGGAAATTATTGTCAGTGCCGCCCAGGAAAGCAAAAGCGCCTGGGCCGAGATGTTTCCCAAAATGTCGGTCAGCTATTCTTACACAAAACTGGACGAAAAACCTTTTATGAGAACGGACATGGCCAAGGTTCAGATCGCAGATACCGATCAGTATCACTGGGATTTGACACTGGTCCAGCCGCTTTTTGCCGGATTCGCGCTTACCACCCGCCATGACATGGCCAAAATTGATATTGAAGTAAAAAAGCAGGAAAAAAGACAGGCCGTACTGGATCTGATCCAGAAGGTCAAAACCGCCTATTTCAATTTGCTTCTGACTGAAAAAATGCTCTTTGTGGCCGAAGATGCCGTCACCTCTCTCGTATCCCACGAAAGCGATTCCCAGAAATTGTACGACCACGGCGTTATTCGGCTTAACGACCTGCTCCGGGCAAAGGTCGCTCTTGCAAACGTAAAGCAAGACCGGGAAAGGGCCCGGTCGCATGTAAAGATGGCTGTCTCCGACCTCAACCGGTGGATGGGATATGACATCAACCGCGCTGTCGATATTGAAGATATCGACACGGTGTCTGCCACCGAATATCAGCTTGGGATGCTTACCGAAAAAGGGATGAAAAACCGGCCTATATTGAAAGTGCTGGATCTTGGGGTAAAAACACTTGGCGGCGCGATCAAGCTGGAAAAAAGCGCCTATTATCCGAAAATTGCCCTGATCGGCAGTTATCAGCAGGACGGTGACGATCCGGGAGCGGCAGACAACGATTTCAGTAATGATCACAACACGAGCCTGACGCTTCAAGCCAGATGGACCTTTTTCGAGTCTGGTAAAAAACGGGCAAAAGTGCAAAAGGCCCGTCATGACAGACAGGCACTGGTTGAAAAAATCAAAGAGGTCGAAGACAGTGTAAAGCTGGAGATCAAATATGCCTGGCTGGACCTTGGGGTTGCTCAAAAAAATATCGAAACGTCCAAAGCGTCTCTGGGGCAGGCAAAGGAGAACTGGCGGATTACCAACCTGGGGTACAAGCATCAGGTCGCCACCTCAACGGAAGTCCTGGACGCTAGGACCGATCTGACCCAGGCGGATTCCAATTATTATCAGGCCCTTTACGGATATCTGATCGCACTGGCGGATCTGAAGCGATCCATTGGTGAATCGCCGGACGGCGCTGAAAACCAAACAATTGAAAACGTAAAGAATGTGAGAGCAAAAGATATGTCGTACCAAATCTTGCTCCAAACTCGTCAGGGGTAGGAGGTCTTCTTTATGGGTGAGAAACCCCATCTTCATAAGGAGGTATATTATGAAAAATGGAGCAGTTGCCGATCGGTTGGAACAGATTGCCGATCTGGCCCGGAACCTTGATGCAAAAAAACAGAAGCAACTGCTGTGCCTGCTTGATTCTTGGCAGCATGAAGAGCAACGCGGGGAATTTCGTATCCCTTGTTTTCTGGCCGTTGATTTTGTTTATAAGGGTCGCGGGATTCGGGCATTTTGCAAAAACCTGGAGCCGGCCGGGGCTTTCATTGAAGTCCGCGGCTCATTCAATATCGGCGATGATGTGTGTCTTGTGATTTATCTGTCACAGTGGGATATGCATTTAAAGACAAAAGGGAAGATTGTCCGCCAGGATGCACACGGCATTGCTGTGTCTTTTGACAAGGCGCTCAATACGGCAGCGCCCCGGTTATCAGAAACATTGCCGGTGGAAGCACTGTCGGATTGCGGGAAACCGATACCTGCCTGACGCTGATTGCCGTGCCAGACATCGAAAATTGTTTTGCGGGTCTGCCTTGGCAGTTTGAAGCGGAAGCTGTCAAGGCACAACAGGTATCGCTCGTTTCTTAATCATCTATAGCCACGTCGTGACAGTACTCTGACAGTGGACGTTTCAGGCCCCTGGACAACCCCGCAACCCTCCGCCGTATGATCTACATCTAAGGGGGCGATAGATTTCCGGGACAATCGACTGTAAAGGTGATGGTCTGAAAGAACAATATCCGTTTTTTCAAGATAAGTAGGGGCGGGGAAAACAACATCTGCCAGGGATGTAGTTTCAGACCAATGTGTATCTTGGACCACTACAAAAACATCTTTTCTGTTAAGGCCTTTTCTGACTGCTGACAGATCAGGCAGGGTTATTGCCGGATTGGAGCCCAGCACAAAAATAAATTTAAATTCGCCTCTCGCAAGCCTTTCACCAATAGACACCTGGTTAACCACTTTCCCTTTTTTTAAGGTCTGGCTCGCTCCACTGATATAATCCCAGTCAACATTTCTACCGTTACTATCGCTATAATGGAACCCTCTGTGATACCCCATAAGTGCCGGCAATAAAGATACTGCCCTGGCTGCCTGGGCACCCTGTAAAGATTTCTGAAGGCCTATTCATGCTTTTGATTTATTTTTATGCAAGATTCAGGTAAAAGATATATGGATAGTTGTCTGCTATGTCTACACTCTCGAGGTCATTATGAAAATCAAAATCGCCAACACTATTCTTTATTGCAGAAAATGGGCAGAAACTGTCCGATTTTATCGAGATCATCTAAATTTGCCAATCAGCTTTTCAACAGACTGGTTTGTTGAATTTTACATGGGTACAACGTCCCGGTTAAGTATTGCTGATGAAAAGCGTTCTTGCATAAAAAGTTGTAATGGAACAGGGATAACATTGTCGCTTGAAGTTGAAAATATTGACAATGCGTGGGAATGCGCGAAAAAAGCCAGCTTACAGGCAACGATGATCAAGGCACATCCCTGGGACGCCAGGGTGTTTTATCTTTTTGATCCGGAAGGACACCGAGTAGAAATATGGCAAGCCCTCAAGCCCAGTGAAGCGCAGGACGAAAATTTAAATAAAGCGTGAGCGCCCGGCCTTTTCATTGCTCATCAATTGAACCGGAGGGAGAAGGAGACATAATGACAACACCCATAGTTCAGGCCACAAATTGTTTGACATCCGCCGGTTTTGGGAAATAGATATGGGCTTAAAGATTATTGATAATGGACCCGTGAGGTCCCATAAACAAATCAAGGAATAAAAAAATGATGGCGTCGTAAAAAAGTCTCCATCTACTGCCTGAAGAGGGTATATCGTTAACATTAATAACGGATGGATACTATTTTAAATATATCGGACAGCCTGCATAAATCAGAGATTTTCAAAGGCCTTACCAGCCAGCAGAATGCAGGTTTATTAAAAAGAGGTCGTCGTATAATTTTAAAATCCAAAAGCATTCTGTTTCACCAAGGTGACCCGGCGATAAGTGTGTGAGGGTCGCGTCTCGATTAGTACATTAATTTTTTTTACTCGTCAAAACGAGGTTGAAATTGTGCGTTACTCCGCCTCACCGAGTTAATCGGAAATGGAAATTTTAAAGGGTCTTTGGGGTGACGATTGTTTGTTTTTATGGCATACTACAAAGACAATAGAGAATTGATAGCGGAGCTGTAGAACTATGGAGATGAAAATGACACTTGAGAAGGCGAAAGAACGTGCACTGGAACTCATGATCAGTGGATATCACTGAGGGCCATCCATCCTGTAAGTTATGTGGGAGGCCTATGACCTGGAGAATGAAGATTTTTTATGGACCGGGATTCCGTTTTTAGGGGGTATCGGTGGTTTTCAGAATGCCCCCTGCGGGGTGGTGTCTGCAGCGGCCGTATGCCTCGGGTTGCGGCATCGCTGTCCGCTGGACGATAAAGAGCGGGCCCATCAGGCCCGTCAGGCTATGCGTACCTTTTCCGCGAAGATTGTCACGGAATTCAATGCGCAATTCGGGGATATTACCTGCCAGGGGCTTATCGGCATGAACTTTTCCAAACCCGGGGAATACCGGAAGTTTCTGGATTCGGGCATTTGGAAAGATAAATGTATAAAATACGTGGAATTTATGGTTGAAAAACTTTATGGGCTTGAGGAGAATAGGGCGATCTTTGTGCCGGCACCTTGACCCGAAAAGCCTGAAGTCGGAGGGCAGAAAAGAGGAATTGACAACAGTGCCAGGGTAATGACCCGAACTTTAGGCCAATTTCGTGAACGATAATAATGCCTATATCGGCTACAGCCCTAAAAAACGGAGAGCAGGTAAAGATCCATCAAAAAATGACCCTTTATCCAGAGGGAAAGAATTGAAAAAAAGATCTGGTAGTTGGACTTATGGCAAGTAATCGCACGTTCTGACAGTTCTGATTTTCGTGTGATACTCTCAATGTATCTGTCTTCTGATCTAATTAGAAAATTGGAAATTTCGTTGGCTGCGAAGATGCTTGAAAAATATTTATGGATAATCCAATTTATGGATCAATTTTACTGTAGTTGACTTTAATATTCCGATAGCCATGCAGTAAAGGGGACGCGAAGACCTGGGCGGTTTTTCCGGAACGATTTTTTGCGCGCCCCTACCACAACGTTGGGCAAGGAGAATTTGAATGGACAAAAATCGTTATCGTACATATGGTTTTATTGTTGCCATCATCGTTTGCGTTTTCGTGTTTTATCATCACATTGTTTCCCCGGTTATTCATGACAAAAGGATAAAGGCCAGCAATAACTATTCACTTGAACACGCCAAAGTAACATCTGAATTACAATCAGCGTTCCCGGATTGCTGCTTTAAAACCCCGCACTTCCTATCACTGGTTTTTTGATTTTGAAAAGCTATTCCCTTTTAATAAGTTTCACCGCTATAACCGTCATTAGCAGGCAATATTAAAATCCATATATATCAGTTACATATTGGTCGAAGTCTCCCGCATATACCGCAATGAGTTCGTTTAAGAAGATAATTCAAGGCCCCTGCAGTTCCCTCAATCATATAAATAAAGATTCCCCCTGTCCTCACTTATTCTAAAATTTTGGTTCTTCCGCCTTACAAAGCCGGAAATGCAACAATGCTCAATCGTAACTTGCCCGGGTTGCTTCGTCGCTCAGGGTCGGTGACACCCGCGGTGTCCATGCGGCGTCTTCCCATGTCCCGAGATGCGTATGCATATCAAGGTATTTTTTTGGAATGGGATGGGTACCGATAACGACCTTGACCCCATATCGTTTCTCAAGAAAGGCTTTAAAGGTATCGATATGAGGGCAGGGGGGATACCCCACCACCAGACCGGTAGCCAGATGAATAGCCTCTGCGCCGTTTTTAACCATCTCTTCACCGGCATATTCGATATTGCCCCCCCGGACAGCCGTCGCAGGTTGTAAAACCCACCAGCTCAACTTCGGTGTCCGCGTACAGGCTGAAAGCCCCTTCCTTGTTTTTCATCGCTCGTAAACACTTGCCCCCTGCACAGCGGCGGTAACGATCACAGATAATGATACCAATTTTTGTGGTTGAACTCATTTCAGCTCCTTTCAATTTTTGCGGTATACACCCGCGCATGATATAAAATTTTTCAAATTTGAAGATCCATTAACGCAGCGTCAATGAAAGACAGGTAAAATCCAGGCATGGCCATCTTCGCAGGTCGATTCCAAATCGCTTAATTGGACTTATATTTAAAATAGAAAAATATCGCTGAATTTCCAACAATTGATTTAAGAGTGGAGACTCAGGACTTGTGGATATCACAATTGGCCTTCTGTTAATGATTTTTTAAAAACGGCGCATCGGCATCTGTTTTTTGCCCTGCAAAAATAAATTCTAAAACCAAAGTCGCTGTTTATTTTTGGTTTTTCGATCTATACGGAGATTGGTTTTTGATGGGCATACCGGTGTACGTCCATGGAAATCCTGATTGACACAAGACACTGAACATAATAACCTTGAACGTCGTAAAATTCTTTCCTGTCAGGACATAGAAAAGCTGTTTAATGATCGGCCAGTCCTCTGTTTTCGGCCCTTTGAAGGCAAGACCGATCAAAGACTTAAATTTCCTCGAGCCGATCCGAATCCGGGAGGATTGGTGCCAGGCAGATTGGTTTGATAAATGTAAAGATGTAGGCATCCACTCAAAGACTGCTTAACTTGAAATTTTATCAGGATAAAAGATGACGAGTGACAGCCAACCGTCAAACGATAATAAAAGGAAAGGAATGCTGGATCTGGAAACGGTGTCGTTGCAGCCTGATTTCAATGACTGGCCGGATCGGCGCAGCAATAAAGACCGGCGTAGCAATAAAAATCGAAGAAAACGGCAGATACCGATTAAAATCGATGGCCGACGAGGCAAAACGGACCGCCGCAAGGAGATGCGCCGAAAAAAAAGATTACGAATTCCGATTTTCACCAAGCTGGCGGCGCTGTCCACGCTGCTTATTTTTATGGTGATTGCCACCATCAGTTTATCGATTCTGGAAATACAGAAAAGACAGTTCACCGAACAACTGATCGACCTGGGAGAGAGCATGACACGGGTCGTCGCCACTAACGCGAGGGATAAACTCCTGGGTGAAGAGGACCTGGCATTGTTCCAACTGGTGAACGACATCGCACAGAATGATCATATTCTGTATGCCGTTATTGTTGACAATAAAGGGACGGTCAAGGCCCACAGCCATATCGATCAAGTCGGCAAACGGTATACTCCCCCAAAAAATCTTCGCGCCGTCACGACGGGAAAAGACAGCACCACAAGCGTCCTCACGGTCAACGGCCAGGATGTCCTGTTTTTTGAACTGGCTATTATTTACCAGAAACTCAAAGTCGGAAAGGTGTACCTGGCTATTTCTCAGGAAAAGGTTTTTCGAAACATAAAAGCGGCCAGGCGCTTTCTCTGGATGATGACCTTCGTTCTCACGCTGATAGGGGCCTTTTTGAGCCTGATGTTGAGCATGTATTTTTCAAAACCCATAAAAAAACTGAGGCAGGGTACCCGGGCCCTCGGCCTCGGGGATTTCAACTACCGGGTTGATATTAACCAAAATGATGAATTCGGGGACCTGGCGCATGCTTTCAACCGGATGGCCGAGGACTTAAAAACCAAGGAATTGATCAAGAATTCATTTGGACGGTATGTCACCCCTGAAATCGTAGACAAAATTATTGCCAATCCGGACAACCCGTGGATGAAAGGCGCCAAAGTGACGGCTTCGGTTCTCTTTGTCGATATCAGGGGATTTACAAGCCTTTCCGAAAACAAAAACCCGAAGGGGATCGTCGAATTACTGAATGCCTATTTTAGCTGCGTATATGACGCCGCCATTAACCATAACGGCCATATCAATAAGTTTGTCGGCGATGAAGCGATGGTGATCTTCGGCGCACCGGTGTCCAACTCCCGTCATGCCGAAGATGCCGTCCGAGTAGCCCTTGACATCAAAAAAAGAATTTTGGCGCTAAATCGTGACAAAAAAATAGACGCAGAATCGCTTCTTGTCGGTATCGGGATAAATTCGGGTGCCATGGTGGCCGGTAACCTCGGCTCCCGGATGAGAATGGAATATACCGTTATCGGGGATAATGTCAATGTTGCTTCCAGACTCACCTCCCTTGCAAAAGGGGGTGAGATCTTGATAAGCGGCAGCACTTATGATTTAATTAAAGACAAGCGCTTTTTCCAAAGCGAAACCCGGGGCCGGGCGTCGGTTCGGGGGCGAAAAGAACAGGTCCTCATCTTTAATGTCCTGTCCTCAAACAAAGGGTAGTATATAGGGCAGTCTCTTATGGTGTTCAGCAGAAAAAAGTTCAATACCGTTAAAGCCGCCGCCTGTGGATTCATATCGCTTTGGTTCCTGCTTCTGGCCGCCTGCACGTCGCTGCCCCCTGCTTTCAAATCCGTTAAATCGATGGGCATAGAAAAGGAAACGCTCCGGGGCCTCGTGTTTCAATCGGACGACTACATTGTTTACCGATTGACGGGCAATGAGACAACTGCCATGCTCGCGGCAGCCTATCTGGGGGACTCTCGGATAGCGTGGGCAATCGAAGATGAAAACATGGGCATTCCCTTTCAAAAAGGGCAGCGCATCGTCATTCCACTGAAAGATCCCAAAAATGGCGGCCTTTCAACAGACGGTTATCAGGTTGTCCCGATTTTATGCTACCATAGATTCCGGGAAAAATGTAATACGCCCCTTTGCATCTCCAAGGATGCGTTTGAACGACAGATGGCCTACCTGAAGGCTAACGGATACAGAGTGATTACCCTGAAAGATTTTTCCGACTTCATTCATGAGCGGCGAGAAATTCCTGATCGGTCGGTGGTTATCAGTTTTGATGACGGGTATCAATCCTTCTATGAAATCGCCTATCCCATCCTGAAAAAGTTCGATTTTAAGGCCACATTGTTTGTGTATACGGATTTTATCGGAAATGGCAAAAATGCACTCAACTGGAAGCAGCTGCGGGAACTTAAGGCCCAAGGCTTTGAAATCGGCTCCCACAGCGTTTCCCACAGCGACCTGACGAAACAGGAGAAGGGAGAGAGCGATGGGGCCTATCTTGAACGGATCAACAACGAAATCATTCGTTCCAAAGCGATTATAGATGACCGGCTCGACCAAGATACCATTTATATGGCCTTTCCCTACGGTAGATATAATTCGAAAATTCTTAGGCTGTGCAAACAAGCGGGCTACACATTGGGGTTTACTGTGAAAAGCGGCAGTAACCCCTTCTTTGCCGATCCGATGATCCTTAAGCGGACCCAGATCCTCAAAACAAATTTGGAATACTTCATTTCTCGACTAAATACATTCCACAGGTTATCATTTGAGTAACAAAATGACCGCCAAAATTGCTATATCTATCCTGACAATACTGGCATTGCTGTTTGCCGGCGGGTGTGCCACGATTCAAAAAAACGACCAGGAATCAGCGGCATCTCTTGTAGAAAAATATCTGGGAGAATTTCTTCATCAGGCCATCATTTGTGAGGATAAGGGAGATCTGGTAGCTGCGTTAAAGCAGTATAAGCTGGCGCTGACGGTAAACCCTTCCAACCCGGAAGCCCTTAAGGGGCATGAGCGTATTCAAAAAGCACTTGGACATTCAGCCGACGCCCACTATCAAAAAGGTTTGTCCTTGCTGCAGCAGGGAAAATACAGCGCGGCCGAAAAAAAGTTTTTAGCGGCATTGCGACTGCGGCCGGAATATCCGAAAGCTTTAAAAATGCTGATAAAGCGGGAACGGTTCGAAATCAAGCGCTATATCCTGCATAAAATCAAGCCAGGTGAGAATCTGGCAATGGTGGCAGATCTTTATTATGGGGATTTTAAAAAATTTCCCCTTATTGCCAAATACAACCAAATCAGCGATGCCAATATAATAAAGGTTGGGGACACGCTCAAGATCCCGGAAATAGAAGGTGTTGCCTTCCGGCCCTCCCCCCTCGGTCTCAAGACCGATGTTCAGATGCCTCCCGCCCCCTCTCTGAGAGATCCGGCGGAATACTTATGGGAAATCGAACAGGACAATAAAGAGGATCAACTTGTTTTGTATCTGGATTTGGGGGCCACTCTTTTTCGGAAGCAGAGATATCAGGAAGCGATCCTGGAATTTGAAAAGGCTTTGAGGGCTTACCCGGATAATGCGATTGCTGTAGATTACCTTTACAGGCTGCACCTGCAGGCAGCCGGAGAACGACTTGATCGAAACGAGCACCTGGCGGCTATAAATCAATTCAGGGAAGCGCTGCGATATAATAAAACATGCGAGGCTTGCCGCCAAGGCATCCTCAAGGGGGAAGGTTTATACAAGGCGAATCATTACAAGAAGGGTATACAGCACTTTGGTAATGAACAACTTCTGGTGGCTATCGCAGAGTTTGAAATGGTGATGGCCCTTGATCCCCATTACAAACGAACGGCCAGTTTGATAAAAAAAGCCAAAACAATTCTAAAGAACCTGGAAGCGATACGGGCGAGGGAAAATAAAGAAACTGCTCATTGACGTATATCGCTGGACTTTCCTATAATAACGCATTGACACAATGGTTAATCAAGGAGACGGTTAGCTTGATCTTGCAACAAAATAGTGGAGTCGAGGTTAAGCCGCTTTTTTAAGATTCCAATATTCCAATTCATAATTTGCGGGTGATTTATAACCATTCGTAGAATGCTTTCTCCGGCGAGCATAACATCGCACGGGCGATTGCGGCCCAAAAGGCCCGGATACGGGGCCAAGGACCAAATCCAGGCCAACACTCCGGTGTTAAACGTTGCGTTTTACTTTTCAAAGAACAGATTGATAAGTTTTTGGGTTCATTCTCTAAATATTTCAAAGGAAATTCGGAGAATTGGATATATGCCCATAATATCGCTTAGATCCAAGGTCGACTTCTAAGGAACTAATTATTTTAAATTGGCTACAACCAATTGATTTTGTTTTGAATCTACAAGCTCCAAACCAAATTCTTTCGCTTTGCGTTTAAGATTGCGAAGCGTTCGTTCTTTATAACGGTTTTGATAATAGTCTACGCCTATGTCTTTGTACTCAGTTCGGTTTTTCATCATTTCATAGAAAATACGGGCTATTTTGTGTGCAGTAGCGGTGATCGCTTTCGGTGCTCCAAGCTGAGCTTTCTTCCGCCTTAGAAAGGCACCTATGGCCGATTGGCTTCGATGAAGACTGTAAGCTGCCATTCGGAAAGCGTGGGCGGCCCGGTTAGCACTGGGTTTTGATTTGCTGCTGAAGTTTTTACCGCCGGATATTTTGCTGCCTGGGCATAACCCTAACCAGGATGCAAAATGTTTAGCCGTCGGCCAGCGACTCATATCAAGGCCGACCTCCGACAGAATGGTTAAAACCGTTGGTGTGTTCAAACCAACGATTT
>Ga0307991_1002107_pt1 | contig 13608 bp, 3 predicted proteins | sample EllFjometagen131_FD_203146 | JGI IMG/M metagenome (GOLD analysis project Ga0307991, IMG submission 203146) | Marine microbial communities from Ellis Fjord, Antarctic Ocean - #131 | ecosystem: Environmental > Aquatic > Marine > Unclassified | place: Southern Ocean | collected 2014-10-08
TTCGGCTGAATCTGTTTTATCCAAAATCAAGGAAAAACAGAAGATCGTTATCGTCGATGTTCGTAATCCAACAGAATTTGAAACGGTCAGAATACCCGGTTCCATAAACATTTCCTTATATTTCATCAAATCCAAGGCCTTTTTAACGCTCAAACCGCTGGTTCTGGTCAATACGGGATATCCACACAGCCAAATGGAAAAAGAGTGCAAAAGCCTGCGCAGTAAAGGATTTAATGCTGCAATTCTAACCGGAGGCATACTCTCCTGGCACCGCAAAGGGGGTCAGCTTAAAGGAGATCTTTTCGCCCTGAACGGCTACAATAAAATTTCTCCCCGAATTTTTTTCCAGGAAAAAGACTGTGCAAACCAGATGGTTCTCGATGTTTCCAAAGAGCACACCCAAATATCGAAGCAATTGATACCAACCGCAACCCACATACCATATTTCAACAACCTGAATCTCGGAGATCTCCGGGCCGCTGCCGTGAACAAAGCGGACAACAAGAATTTCCTGATTTTTAATGAAAACGGAGATCACTATGAAAAGATTGAAAAAATCATGCAAAAAAAAGGCCTGGAAAATACTTTTTATCTAACAGGCGGATTAAACGCGTACGAAAAATATTTACAGCACCTGGTCCTTTCCCGGAAACCCAGAGAGAGCCGGATACAAAGAATCGATAAATGCAGAACCTGCGGACCTGTAAAAGGAACAAAATAATCATGAACCCACTAAAATATGAAGTGAAACAACATGAAGAAAATTTATAAAAAAACAGATTTAAGGCTTGAGATGCCCTTTGATTCTACAATACCCGGATAGGAGATAAAAGAGTGGTCAACATATCTTTAGGTTTTCGTATTTAAAATCTTCAGGAGGAAAGAATGTCTGATAAAAGATTTTGTGTCCGCAATTTATTTTATGGAGATTTTCCAGTTTCAAAATGGTTTTTTCTGATTATTGTCATAGTTGGAATCAAACTTGTGTCAGGAACTGCGTTTGCTGAAGTGAATATCCCGCAATCCCAAGCAGTGACGACAGCAGTACCGACGGTGAACGGCGATGGAATTTTTTGCGAATTCTTCTTGGGAATAGGGGGTGGCACTGCGCCACATCCGAATGATATTGCGGGGCGTGCCATTGACGCGAGTTTGCTCAGTCCGCGGATTGACTTTCCACACCCAGGTAACATAGTGTCCATCGGTCAAAGTTTTCAGAACTTCTTTTCCGACACCATTTATGCCCCTGATGCTATCCAGGCGTTACAACCAAAAAACTTTATCCTGCGTGGTACCACTTTGTTGAAGATTACCAGTAGCCTGGACAGAAACACGGATACACCTGAGATTGATATCGGCATCAGAGTTGGAAGCGATGACGGCCATTATCTCATGGTGGGCAATCAATATTTAGGCAATTCTCCGGATCATGCTTTTAGTTGGTATGCATATGACTTGGTTTTTGAAGGTGAAGGTCTTTATGAACTCTACCTGCTTTTTGCAGCCAACAGCGTAGGTTATAGCGGACTTGAGCTGCAGTGGAAGATAGGAACTGCTGATTGGGTAACCTTGCCGCAGTCTCATATGTATCAGTCCTCTGAGATTTGCGAAAACAAGATTTATTTCGAAGAATTTCCAGAAGGAACTTATCTGTCCGACCAGTATGCGGAACAAGGTCTGGTTTTCAACGTGCTCAGCGGCGATTTGCAAATAACGGACGCATTGCCTCTGGAATTTGTCCCGGTTAGCGGTGATCGAGTTTTCGGCGACCCAGACAACTCGTCCACGGAAGAAGGTCAGGTTGAGTTGTTGTTCGTTGATCCCGCTACTGGTGACCCGGCGACAACCAATTATTTTTCCTGTTTTGTGATCGATTCTGAGGAGATAGGCGCCACTCTGACAGCATATGGAGTGACAGAAGAGGTGTTGCAAACCGTTACGGTAAATGCCGGTGGTGCCACGCAAGAGCAAATTGAATTCAGTGTACCAGGGATTCGTCGAATTGAGATAACGTTAGGCTATGGAGAAGATACTTCAGCGCTTGATAATCTTTGCTGGAATACACCCATAAAGGTGGCCATGCCGGATCTGGTAGTGGGTGAGATTTTGATGGATCCGGAAGAGGAGGTGGAAGCCGGCCAGGAGATGAATTTTACAGCCACTATTACCAATAGCGGAAGCGAGCCGGTAGTGGATGTTTTCCAGGTGGATTTTAAGATAGATGGCGATAGTATTGGAAACGAGTCTGTCAATCAGGTCATTCCGGCCGGCGAATCCGTCCAGATGACAAAAACATGGACAGCCCTGAGCGGAAATCACCATATCCAAGTTGTATGCGACAGTTCCGGAGTGATTAGTGAATCAAATGAGAATAACAATATACGCTCAGAGTCTCTTCCGGTTATCACGGATACGATTCCGCCCGAAGATGTTACCAACCTTAAAACCGCATCTTACGAGAACCGGTTGGTCTTTACCTGGACCCACTCTGCCGACACCTACGGTGATCTGGCCGGTTACAAGGTCTATTTTAACGGTGCCACAGAGGGCGATGTTCTTTCTGCAGCGCAGAACAGTCATGAAGAAACCGGTTTGAATCCGGCCACCGGCTATCCTTTTACGGTCACGGCCTATGATAATGACGGCAATGAGAGTACCGGTGTTTCTATTACAGGTGTTACCATCATGCCCAACCCGACGAATATCACGGACATGCCTCACAGCGGGTATGTGGAATTATCGTGGGATGATGCACAGCCCTCGCAATACGTAAAACACTATTTCGTTTACGTGAGCGAGACCGATTTTACGAGTGTGGTCGGGTTGACCCCGCGGCTGACCGCCGGATTGACAACAGCCAATGTGGCCGGGTTGACCACTAATGTAACCTACTATTTTGCCGTCACTACCGTTAACCTGTCTGACGGAGAGCAAAAGGCTGTTTCAACCATCTCCGCCGCGACGATTCCCGACACGTCGGGCCCGGAAGTTACCGACGTAAAGATAGACGGTGTTTTGCTCACAGACGGCCACACGATTACAAAGCCCTGTACATTTACGGCCCATGCCGCGGATTTTGCAGGAGTCAGCCGGGTTGAATTTTATTTAGACGGCAGTCTTACTTGTACTGATTTTAGCCCTGAATATACTTACAACTTGAACACTGCTGAATTGGCAGACGGTCCCCACACCCTGACCATTGTTGCCTTTGACACTTTCGGTATCATTACTACAGTCGAATACAGTGTTGTTGTGGCACTTGATCCGCCGGCAGCGCCGACGATTACGGAACCTGCCGGCGGGACGGTCACCAACCAGCCGGTTATTACGGTTTCCGGGATCGCAGAAAAATATACCGAGGCCATACTTTATAACAACAGCATGGCCACCGGAGACACGGCCCCCGTGGATTCCCTCGGAAAGTTCAGTTTCTCTCTGACCCTGGTAGAAGGTGAAAACCGGATCCAGGCGGCCGCCCGCAATCGTGCCGGAACCGGTCCTTTAAGCGCCCAGGTCCTGGTTACACTCGATACCGGCATGCCCTCCAGCCCAACGGGTCTTTCAGCCCAGGCCAAAGCGGGCAGTGTTGTCAAGCTCACCTGGCAGGCCCCGTCGGAAACGTCGGTTGCAGGATACAATCTCTACCGGGCCCAGAACTCCTTTAATTCTCCGGCCCAGGCCGTAAAAGTCAACAGCAACCCGATAACCGGCACAACATATACGGATTTCCCTCCGCAGGAAGGGACCTGGTATTATCGGGTCACCACCAAAGATATTGCCGGCAATGAAAGCACCGTGTCGAACGAAGCTTCGGCCGAGTCTGACAACACCGCACCCCGCGTAACTTCCATTGAATATACCCCCCAGGGCAATTATGATTCTGTAACCCAAAGAATGGCGCCGGGTATGGTGAATCTGGTCTTAACCGTCAGTGAGTCGCTTCAGTTAATGCCCTTTTTAAGTATAACTTCCGAAGGCGGCGATCCCATCTCTGTTGAACTGACCAAAGATAACGATCTGATCTATACCGGGTTCTTTGTCATTTCAGACAGTACGCCCACGGGTACGGCGTACGCCATATTTTCCGGCAGGGACCTGGTGGGCAACCGAGGTACGGAGATCGATGTGGGTGCTTCAATCAAGATCGACACCCACGGCCCGGCTGTAAAGCGTATCGTTATCCTGCCGGACGATCCGATTCAAAATGATGAGCAAAGTCCGGTTTCCGTTACCGTGATCCTCGGTCTTGATGAAGAGATAAAGTCAGGTCTTGCACCTGAATTGTCCTATCTTCTTTCCGAACAGGGGCGAGAAAGCGTTGCCGTTAACCCGCTGACTCAAATTACCACCCAGGCCGGCGATGTCCAGACCTGGCAGGCGACGTTCACACTTCCAGGCGATGCCGGGCTGACCCAAGCCGAAACCTTTAGATTTATATACCAGGGTATGGATGATCTGGACAATATTAGTGATCATATTGACTGTGACAACCTGTTCCAGGTTTACCAGGGTGAGCTGCCGCCGTTGGAGCTGCCGCAGGGATTCGGGGGCGAGTCGCTGCCCGGTGGCAAGATCCGCCTCTTCTGGGAGGCGGTTGCAGAAGCTGTGGGATATCAATTGTACCGTCAGGCACCGGATGAATCCGAGCTGACCGAATATCAGCGAATTGATATGGGTCTGGAATATATTGACGAGCCGGCCCAAGACGGTGTGTACACCTATGCCGTGGCCAGCATTCGATCCGAGAACGGGCAGGAAGCGTTCAGCGGGTTGAGCAATTCCGTGCAGGTGATGTCCGATTCCGTAGCACCGGGCGCGCCCATAAATCTTTCATTGGAACTGATGAGTAACGGGATTGAGGCCCAGTGGGACCCCCCGTCCTATACGGAGCCGGTCACCTATGCCCTGTACCGGGCCGATCTTGATGAAATCACATCGGTTGATGGGCTCACGCCGCTGATAACGCGTATCGCAGAGAATTTGGTGGTCGACTCCAATCCTTCACCTTCTGACCACGCTTATGTGGTAACGGCCGTGGATGAGGCCGGTAATGAATCCGCGCCGTCCAATTCTTTTTATCTGAATTTCGAACTGCTGCCGGTTTCAAGTCTCCAAGTGGTCCGGACCGACAACGATCCGCCGCAAGTTTCCTGGACCCATCCCGGGGGCGGCATTGCCGGGTACGACATTTACCTTGGCGACAAAGACGACGGGGTCAGGCTCAATTCCGAACGTCTCACCACCCTGTCATACACGGATACCGGCTATTCGGATGACGAGCGCACATACACGGTGATTGCCGTGGATGACAGCCAGGCGGAGAGTCTGGGCCGCAGTATCACTCTGCCGGTCATGCGGGCGACACTGGCTGAGGGAACTCGCATCAAACGGGGCATCATGAATGGTCTGGAATACGAGGTCAAGAACCTGTCCGAAACCTGGCTGGACAATATCCGTATAAAGATCGATGTGGCCGGCTACAGCCATACCTCTGACACGTTTAGCATGAACAGCGGCGAGTCCGTGGTGATTCCCGTAGTTGTGGGCGGATATGATGAACTTGAGGATATCGTCGATCTGACCACAACCATTGAGATAACGCCGGATACCAGCGAGAAGGTCGAGATCGTTCGCACATCTCAGGTTGAAGTGGCCGACGGTATGCTGGTGCTCCGGATCCTGAACGATGAATTTACCCGAGGCGGATCCGGGAGTGTAAGGTTTACTCTGGAAAATACGGGCCAAGCCGAGATCGAGATCACCACCGCCAAAAACTCCGGCAGTTTGTCGTCCGATGAGATCACGTATTATCTCTTGGATGAAGATGAAAACGTGATTAGCACAATGGCCTTTAAACAGGCTTTAGGTGATGGTGTTGTTATGCTTTCAAACGGAAACACCGTTGTCCGTATACCGGCCGGAGAAACCTTTACCTCCGAGCCGATCTTAGTTCCGGTGCCGGGCAACGTTCCGGACGACGTTATCCTGAAACTTGCCGTCGATAATATTTACTATCACCAGGGGCAAACCACCCAGGTCCGGATGGACGGCCTGGCCACAACCCACCCCGTGACACTGATTGACACCGCTTATTACGGAGAGGTGACGTCCATTTTGCCCCAGAGTTCAAGCGGCGATCAGGACATTGTCATCACCGGCCGAGCCATTGAGCGGGCCACCGGCGCTCTTCTGCCGGATGTGCTCCTGAAGCTGGTGATCACTCTGGATGGTTTCGAGCGTGAATACGATGTGTTTACGGATGATGCCGGAACTTTTGCATACACTTTCAAGCCCCTTTCAGGGGAGGCCGGAATATACACGGTTTGGGCGGTGCATCCGGATCTTACCGATCGACCGGTACACGGGCAGTTTGCCATCAACCGGGTCAGCATCCGTCCGAAGACGATCAACTTGAGCATCCCCGTCAATTACGAGCAGACCGTCGATATTCAAGTCAATTGCGGTGACGGAACCGAAGTCAATAACTTGAGACTCGTCTATGAAGAAGACGACCAGCCCCATAGTGTGTTTCCGGAGGGCGTTCATATTGCCCCAAGTGCGCCCATTGCATTTTTGGGTTCCGGGCAGTCGGAAACTCTGAGGTTTAGCATCTGGGCCGACAATACGGCTGCACAAACAGGTTCGCTGGTTCTGAAAGTGAAAAGCGATGAGACCGGGGAGGATGCCTGGGAATCTATACCCATCAACACCAGTTTTTCCCAGGCCCAGCCCGTGCTCATTTTCACGCCGGATCATGTGGAGACCGGTGTTGCCCATGATGAAACGGTAACGGAAACCATTGTTCTGAAAAACAATGGCCTGGAGGATATGTATGATGTATCCCTGGCGCTGATCAATCAGGACGGCAGCCCGGCGCCGGGATGGGCCTATCTGAACGCATTGCCGGACCAGGGGACCCTTTCTATAGGAGACAGCCGCGAAATCAGCATGTCCTTTTTGCCCACGGAAGTTGTACCCCAAGGAATTTATCCGTTTTATCTCAGGGTCACCAGTTCCAATTGTCAAACCGTGGACATTGGTGTGTATGTTTCGGTGACGTTAAGCGGCATGGGAAACGTTTTGTTTAAAGTGTCGGACATCTATACCGGAACCCTGGACATCAACGATGAACTTATTCAGGGTCTGGCCGGCGCCAAGATCCGGGTGCAGAATGAGGCGGTGTTAACCGAAGAATACACCCTGATCACGGACAGCTTTGGTGAGGCGGAATTTACGGATCTTTCTGCGGGTCGATACAAGTGCCGTATTACGGCGGACAGCCACCAGGAGTATATCGGCCGTTTCTGGATAAAGCCGGGCATCACCGAAACCCAATCGGTTTTCCTGGATTACAATCTGGTTACCGTGGAATGGGAAGTCAATGAAATCACCATTGAGGACAAATACGAAATCGTACTTTCGGCCACCTATGAAACCGATGTGCCGGCGCCCGTGCTGGTGATCGAACCGGTTTCGTTGAGCTTGCCGCCTATGAAGTCCGGTGACGTATTTAACGGGGAGTTTACCCTGACCAACTACGGGTTGGTGCGGGCCGACGATCTTAAATTTACCCTGCCTGCCGATGATCAGCATTTTACCTATGAAATTTTAGGGGGCCTGCCCAATAGTTTGGGGGCTAAAGAACGCATCACGGTGCCTTTTCGGGCAACCTGTTTGCAGTCTTTGGACCAGGAAGAAGACGGGGAAGGCACCGGCGGAGGCAGTTGCTATTATATAAGGTGCATGGTGGTGGACTATGACTGGGAATGTGTCAATGGCGTTTGGAGATGGGCGGCCGTCCAAGCCTGCTGGACCTATAGCTACGGGGACTGTTCCGGCGGCGTGGGTGGCGGCGGCGGTTTCTGGTATGTGAGCGGCGGCGGCGGCGGTGGCGGCGGCGGATATGTTCCCTCGTCGGATCCAATCGAAGGGCTGATCTGTTTTCCTGATTTTGAGAGAAAGGAATGCTTTAATGATATATGTTGCATCCAAAGCAAAGAAACCACTCAAGACAGTACGGAAGAGACATTTTCTTCGGTCAACACATTGATGCGGGAATATAACCGGGATCATGTGGATCTAACCGTCAAAGTGCCGGGCGGAAACATCGAGGCCGGGCGCCGATATTACGGCAACCGGTGGTGGTTTGAGCATGAGCGCCACCGCCTGCGTTTTAATCCGGATTCTTTGGGAACCGGTATTAAATCCATTGACAAGGGCGGTGTTGTTTACTTGGCATCGACCGTGGATTCGGATCTTTACGTGCATGATGATATTTATCGGATCAGACGTGAAGATGACGGAACCTATCGCTGGAAAGACAAATCCGGCAACTGGAAAACCTTCGACGAGGTCGGTCGGATGACCGCCTATGGCACCCGTACCGGCGTTGTGGCCAAGCTTTTGTATGAGCCCGTTGAAAACGGCAGGCTCACCGGGTATACCGACAGAAACGACAATCCGGTCCTGTGGATCGAATACAATTCAGACGGCCTGATTTCCGCCGTGTATGACATTGAGAACCGCCGGGTCGAGTATGCCTATTCAAACGGCCTGTTGACCACGGTCACCGATGTTCTTGAAAATGATACTACTTATGAATATGACGGTGAGGGGAGAATCGTCAGGACCGTTGATGCGGCGGGCAGGGAGTCGATCGTGACCTATGATAATTACGGCAGCGTGGCATCGGTGGTGGACAGCCAGGGCAAGGGCCGGTTCTTTGAGTTTGATTATGATACCGCCAAAAAAGAATACTATGCCCGCATCCGGACCTCAACCGGAAAGATTAAGGAGGTCTGGTTTGATCGATTCGGCCATACCCGGCGGGTGGATGTTAACGGAAAAACCATGAAAAGCATAGCCAAAGACGGCCGCAATCTTATCATTACGGATGATATCGGGGATATTACCCGCAAGGAATTTGACGAATGGGACAACCTGACCCAAGTGATTTATCCGGATGGGTCCACGGCTTCTTATGAATACGAGCATACGTTCAACCGGCGCACACGAGAGATCGATGAAAACGGAATCATAACGGAATTTGAATACGACGGCAGCGGCAACCTGACCCGAAAGGTGGAGGCCTCGGGCAGCGCCGATGAGCGGGTTACGGAATACACCTATGATGCGGACGGCAATCTGTTAACTACTAGGCGCATCGGAGATGCTGACACCATGGAAGCACTGACCGTCATGGAATATGATGACAACGGCAACATGACGTCATTAAGTGATCCTGAAGGCAATGTCATCTGGTTTACCTCCTACGACATCATGGGCAATGTGTTGACAAAATTAGATGTCAGAGACAAAACATGGACCTATGAATACGATGATGCCGGCCGGTTGAAAACGGTAACCGATCCGCTCAACAGTGTTACACAGATGTTTTATGATGGCGCGGGCAATAAGATAAGGGAGATCGATGCGCAAGGCAAAGAGAAACTTTTTGAATATGATGTTCGTGACAACCTGATCAAGACAACCGCGGTGACGGATCCTGAGAACCCTGAGAACAATAGTGTTACGGTATTTGAATACAATACCGACAACAAGCTGATTAAACAGACCGATGCGGAAGGGAAGGTGATCTATTACCAGTATGATTCCGAGGGTCGTCTGACCAAAACCATCGACGGCAACGGCAACGAGATATCCATGGAATATTCGGACACGGACGGTTCAGGGTGCAGTTCATGTTCGGGCGGTAGTGTGGATCAGCCTTCACGGGTGATCTACCCGACGTTTACAAAAGAATTTGTCTATGACGCGCGAAGCAGAAAGACCAAAGAAAAAGATATCTTAAGCGATACGGAATCGTATGTGACTGAGTTTGCCTATGATGATAAAGGTAATCTTGTTTCCAAAACAGACAAGGAATTAAAGACCACCGGATATGCCTACGATGATCTGAATCGATTGAAAAAGGTCGTTGATCCGCTGACCGGTGAGACTCAATACACCTATGACAACCGGGACAATCTGATCGCGCTCAGGGATGCTAATTCCAATGTGACAAGTTTTGAGTATGACAAGAACAACCGGCTGACAAAAGAGATCCGGCCCTTGGGCGAAGAGACGAATTATACGTATGATGCAGTCGGAAACCTGGTTCAAAAGATCGACGCCAAGAATCAGAAGACCGAGTATGTCTATGACGATGCCGGACGGTTGACGGATATCAATTATTATGCTTCGGCAGGTGATACCACCCCGGCAAAGACCGTCATCTTTACCTATGACAAGGTGGGCAATCTCAAGAGTTATGATGACGGGGTGACCTCGGCCCAGTACGGATATGATGATGTGTACCGAAAAACATCCGATACGGTCGATTACGGCACATTTCCATTGTCAAACACCTATACCTATAATAAAAATGGAACAAAGAAGACATTCACCGGGCCGGATAATGTGACGTACGGGTATCTGTACGATAACAACAATCAGCTCGCAGGAGTTCAGATACCGGACAGCGGCTTTATCACCGTCAATGCATACCATTGGAACCGGCCGGCCAACATGACCCTGCCGGGCGGGAGCACCAAGGAATATGACTATGATCCGTTGATGCGGGTCAAACAGATTACAACCAAAGATCCGGGACAGAATATTTTGATGAATTATCAGTACACTTATGATAAGATGGACAATATCGAAAACAAGGATACCGAGCATGGCAATTATAATTACGGGTACGATGACCTGTACCGGTTGACCACCACGGACAATCCTGACTTTGACGATGAAGGGTTCACCTATGATGGGCTGGGCAACCGTTTGACTGCTGCTAACACCACCGGAAACTGGACCTACAACCCGAACAACGAGCTGGGCGGATACGACGATGTGTCTTACGAGTACGACGCCAACGGAAACATGGCCCAAAAGACCGTTGGCGGAGTAGTGACAAAGTTCTTTTACAATCTGGAAGATCGGCTGGAGAGAGTAGAGGATGGTGTGGGAACTGTAATCGCTTCATACTATTACGACCCCTTCGGCAGAAGATTGTGGAAAGAGGTAAGTGGTGTTAGAACCTACTTCCATTATGCTGATGAGGGATTGATCGGGGAGTATGATGCCAGTGGTAATGAGATAAAGGCCTATGGGTACAAACCCGGATCAACTTTTACTACCGACCCACTTTTTATGAAAGTGGGATCGGTATTTTATTTTTATCACAACGACAATTTAGGAACCCCTCAAAAACTTACGGCTATCAACGGCGCTGTCGTCTGGACTGCTAAATACTCTTCCTTTGGTGAAACAACGATTGATCCTGCTTCAACCGTTACAAATAATCTCCGCTTTCCGGGCCAGATGTACGACGAAGAGACAGGGCTCCATTATAACTGGAACAGATATTATGACCCACAATTAGGAAGATATATTAAAGTAGATCCTTTCAAACTATCAACAATTTTAAATAATGGATTAGTTATTAAAGGTTTATATAGAGGATTCATAAACGAAAAATCTAGCCTGCTAAATAAATTTTATTCTAAAGGCGATAAGAATACAATTGACGATTCTCTATATAATTCTTTTAAAAATCATAAGCATAAGAATTATTTGTCTAATCCTTTTAATCAAAATTATTACAATTATGCTGAGAATAATCCTATAAGAAATATTGATGCAGCAGCATTTGAAAGTACATGTGAATTGAAATGTGAAGTTATATGCGGTGTAGCTGGATTTGTCGTATGTGCTACATTGATAGAGCCTTTACCTATAGCTTGGCCGTACTTTTTAGCATGTGAGGCGTTTATGAAATTATATTGTGGTGCATTATGTCATGACATTTGTGAGTGCCGCTAAAAGGTGGCTTTCTTGAAAATCCTTTAATAATTTCTATTAGTTTCAATTTTAGTTGAAAGAGGGAGAAGAATGATGTGAATAGTTATATCGAATTCAAAGCAGACCGATTTCGTTTTCTTAAATTCCATTTATTAGGTGGTTTTCTGGTCAGTATCATAGGTGGTATATTCTTTGGAAGCCTATATGGCTCCTTAGGGTTTATGATTGCCTGTTTAATTGCAGCCATATATATTTTTTTTATAGATACAAAAAGATATGATATATTTATAAAGCCTAACGAAATTGAAGGGCCAATTCGTTTTAAAACGAGTGTGAAAAGAATATCTGTGCTTTATGAACTAATTGACTTGTCTAGAAGCAGAAATCAATCATTTTGGCGGGCGGGGTACATAGCTACAAAAGATGGTAATAAAATATGGATATATCATCTTTATTTTAATATGAAACAAACCAACCGGATTTTTGAGGAACTTAAAAAGAAATTGGAAAACCGCAGTGAATAATTGACCCTGTGACATCCGGTGACATCCGGGACGGCCATGTTTTTATGCGTTTCTTGTAGTTCCTTGATATAAAAGCGATTAAGGCGGTTAAGGATTTGTTCTTTAGCTGCCTTTTTGTTTGCATATTGAGAGAGTGTCTCTTAATCAAAGAAATCCGACTCATTGACGAAGAAACGGTCTATGACTATGATGCCACGGGGAATAAGATAAGGGAGATCGATGCGGAAAGCAAAGAGAAACTTTTTGAATATGATGTTCGCGACAACCTGATCAAGACAACCGCGGTGATAGATCTGGATACCCCTGAGAATAATATTGTAACGGTATTTGAATACAATACCGACAACAAGCTGATCAAACAGACCGATGCCGAAGGGAAGGTGATCTATTACCAGTATGATTCCGAGGGTCGTCTGACCAAAACCATTGACGGCAACGGCAACGAGATATCCATGGAATATTCGGACACGGATGGTTCAGGGTGCAGTTCATGTTCGGGCGGCAGCGTGGATCAGCCTTCACGGGTGATCTACCCTCATAGGATGCCCCGATTTTTTTCGTTCCCTTTTCTTACCTCGACTAACCCTGAAAAATTATGAAAATGGCACCACCCCACAATACTATGGCAAAAACAATGCTGACAAATACTGCGGCACTGCCGAGATCTTTTGCCCGCTTAGCAAGGTCATGATATTCTGGAGACGCTATATCTACAACCGATTCAATTGCTGAATTCAGCAGCTCTACGACAAGTACAGATGTCGTTGCAAAAAAGAGTAGCCCTTTCCAAAAAAGAGATAGTGGCAAAAACAGGAGAACAACCAAAAGAACGGCGACTATGCTTACCTCCTGACGAAATGCTGCTTCATTAGAAATTGCGAAACGTAGGCCATTCAGGGAATAGAAGAAGGCGGCCCAAATTCTAGCAATGCCAGTTTTTGTCATTAGTTTGCGATTCATGTTTTAAAGATGCACGCACCTACGGGACGTTGCTGAAAGATTGACATATTCGTTAATATATTCTATCGGCGAGATATGCCATGAACGGCAGGCATAGATGAACTTGGAGCGCTCCAGCATATCATCACTCGCGGGATTGAGTGTATGAACATTTTTAATGCCACTTATTTCTACGGTTTACGATTATTTATCATTTTTAGATTCCATTGCCTGCCGCATTTTATCGGCCAAATCGCTCATGGGTTCAGGGGTCGCATCCTCTGAGTAATTTTTCCAGGTGCCGTCGTCTTTAGTATTTCCAGGGGCAAGGACAATCTTT
>Ga0307991_1002108_pt1 | contig 13606 bp, 9 predicted proteins | sample EllFjometagen131_FD_203146 | JGI IMG/M metagenome (GOLD analysis project Ga0307991, IMG submission 203146) | Marine microbial communities from Ellis Fjord, Antarctic Ocean - #131 | ecosystem: Environmental > Aquatic > Marine > Unclassified | place: Southern Ocean | collected 2014-10-08
TCTGATGGATTAACAAATGGTGCAATACAAGCAAGCCTTTTCAATGATGACCGACTCGCAAAAGACCTTTCAGCTCTTTTTTATTCCGATCGGAATTCTTTAATGGTCGAATTGTCAAGCAATGCCATAAGGGTCCATGAATTACTCATGGAGCAAATTCATAATGATAGCACGACAGTTATTTTTAAGGGCGAATATAAACATTCAGATTCTGATGCCGTTAAACTTAAACACGGCCATAACAAAGATTTTCGTCCAGATTGTAAACAAGTTGTTTTTGGCTTGAACATTACAGCTGATGGCAATGTGCCGATAAGTTTTAAATTATTCGACGGCAATACAACAGATGACACTACCCATATACCCAATTGGAATGGACTCCGCTCTTTATTAGAAACTGAGGATTTTATTTATGTCGCTGATTGTAAACTGTGTAGTGAGGACAACCTCAGTCATATTGCAAGAAATGAAGGCACCTTTATTACCATTGTCCCTAAGGGACGCAAGGACGTAAAACAGTTCTATGAATTTTTAGAAACTAACACCATTGAATGGGAAGCCGGCTATGAAGTCGAAAGCACACGGAAAAAAGGGGAATTCGTTAAATACATGACATATGAAGGTGATAAGACCGCTCTTGGTTATCGCCTTATATGGGTTCATAGCAGCTCCAAAGACGAAGAAGATAAAAAGCGCAGACAAAAACGTATAAATAAAGCCATTAAAGCATTAGAAGAACTGTCCCCAAAACTAAATGCTTATCATCTGAAAACCAAAAAAGAGATTCAAGCTGCTGTCGATAAAATTTGTATCAATGTCAAGGACCTTGTAAACGTTAAAATTTTAACTGACCGAAAACAGATCAAAGTAAAAGTTACATCAGGAAGGCCATCACATAAGAGCGAATATAAAAATAAATGGCAATACAAATTCAGAATCCAATGGGAAGAAAATGAACAGGCCATTGCCGCAGCATCAACAAAAGACGGTATTTTCCCGTTAATCACGAATGCTTCGTTAGCTGCGGTTGAGATCTTAAAAATATATAAAAACCAGCCATACCTTGAAAAACGGATGTATACTAAAAAATCAATATTAGAAGTAGCGCCAGTATTTCTCAAAAAACCAAAACGGATTGAAGCGATATTATTCCTTTATTTTGTAGCCCTTATGATTGTGTCTCTGATTGAACGAAGAATACGCTTAAATATGAAGAATGAAAAGATAGAAAAACTACCCATTTTACCTCAAGGGATGAACTCAAAAAAGCCAACTTGGAACAATATCAGATATTTTTTTCGAAATATTTATTTATCAGAAATAATCCGAAATGGCGTTTTGATACAAACTGAACTTAAAGGCCTTACCGATTTGCATAAAGAGATTAATCGGTTGATAGAAGTTCCTACCTCAATATATAGCAGTCTCAATAATGACTGGTGGAGGTTTGGTCACACATAAGTAACTTATTTTTTGAACTTAATTGCAAGTAAACTCAATAAATATTTTTTAATAAAGCGAAATGTAAGTTATAATTTGAATATCATACTCATTATGATAATAAATATAAATTATATTTTATACCAACTTTTTGATTAAAAAAATCACATGGAAATGATAATTCATAATTCACCGATCATTCTGGCATCAAAATCACCCCGCCGCCGACGCCTTCTTGAAAGCGCCGGAATAGAATTTACCATCATGCCAAGCGGTGTTCAGGAAAACGACTTTCTCCTTTTAAAACCGGAAAATTATGTCCGGACATTAGCTGAAGCAAAAGCTTATGATATTGCAGATAAGAGATTGAAAAGCTGGATAATCGGTGCAGATTCAATTGTTTTAATAAATGATACAATACTCGAAAAACCGGAATCCGTATCAGATGCCCGGCAAATGATTCAACAATTGAACGGGAAGTCACACTTTGTCTTAACCGGGTATTCCATTATCTGTAAACAAAGTGCATTTACTTTCACTGATGTTGTAAAAACCGAAGTTATTTTTAAAAAACTGACTGACGAGGAAATTGAATGGTATATTCATACCAAAGAGCCCTATGATAAAGCCGGCGGATATGCTATTCAGGGCCTGGGTTCTTTTATGATCAAAAACATTAACGGTTCATATACCAATGTGGTCGGATTGCCTGTATGCGAGGTGCTGGATCAATTGTATCAGCAGGGAGTGATATCCAGAAAAATCATATTTACCGACCTTAAAACAAAAACTGGAAAAAAATCATAGTGAAAAATCGAATTGAAAAAATCAAAAAACGAATTGAACAAACCGCATTATCCTGCGGCAGAGACCCTTTAAGTGTGCAGCTCGTTGCTGTCAGCAAGACTGTTTCTTCAAAAAACGTTAAGGCTGTTGTCAATGCCGGAGTATTTACTTTTGGAGAAAACTATATCCAGGAAGCCATGGAAAAAATCGATGAGATAGCCGACAGTCGTTTGTCATGGCATTTTATCGGTCATTTACAGTCCAACAAGGCAAAATATGTTGTTCGCTATTTTGATCTGATTCATTCGGTTGACACCTTAAAACTGGCAACAGAAATCAACCGGCAGGCCAAAAAACGGGGAAAAATTCAAAATATTCTGGTACAGGTCAACATTGCCATGGAAGCGACAAAATCCGGTGTGGCATCAAAAGATACAATCGCTTTGATCAGAGAAATCAGCCAACTTGAGAATTTGGCTGTAAAAGGCTTAATGACCATGCCCCCCTTTTTTAACCAGCCGGAAAAAGTCAGACCTTATTTTAAAGCCTTGGCACAATTGAAAAATCAAATTCAGAAGGAATCTATCAACAATATTGAAATGAAGGAACTTTCCATGGGAATGACCGGAGACTTTGAGGTGGCGATTGAAGAAGGCGCCACCCTGGTCCGCATCGGAACCGCTATTTTCGGAGATCGATCATGAAAATTCTGCTCCATATATGCTGCGCGCCCTGTGCTATCTATCCCGTGAAAACGCTTCGTGAAAATGATTTTGAGGTGATGGGCTTTTTTTACAAGCACAATATTCACCCCTATACCGAATGTCTGAAACGACAGCAGGCGCTTGAAAAATATGCCGAACAAATCGATTTAAAAGTAATTTACCAGGACGGATACGATCTTGAAGGATTTTTACAAAAAATGGTTTTCAGGGAAAACAAACGATGTAATGTATGCTATCATGATCGTCTTTTATCAAGTGCTCTGATCGCAAAAAAAGGAAAATTTGACTTTTACACAACCACGCTGCTTTACAGTAAATTCCAGAATCATACATTAATTAAATCCATTGGTGAATCCATCGGGAAAATAGTCGGCATTCCATTTTATTATGAGGATTTCAGGATCGGCTGGAAGGAAGGCATCGAAACATCAAAGCAGCTGGAAATGTACAGACAGCAATACTGTGGATGTATATACAGTGAGAAAGAACGATATTATAAATAATGGCTTCGCAAAAAATTCAATTTCTTCGTTGCGCTTCATCCCTCGTTTCTTCATTGTACAAAAAGTACGAATCATCACTCAGAATTTGCGCATCTTGAACTTGAAGCTTTTTTCTTTGCCATCATGCAGATTTATACAAATTGAAGTAAACAAATAATGCTTGGTAACTTTTTATATTACATTATCGCGCTGCTCGTTTACACCACTTATCAGCCTTCTGCAGACACCTCTTTTCTACCGATTGAATCATTATTTTTGTTTCTGGGCCTGGCTGCTTTTTTCTTTGTATTTACCTGGATGCAATTCAAAAAAATCGAACAGCGTATCGAACAGGCATCATTAAGGACCCTTGATCATCTGTTTCATACGGCGTTAACCCGTCAATCAATACTTGCCATATTTATTTATGCTATTGATATTTATGCTTTCAACATTAGTCATTTTCTAAGCCCGATCCCCTTATTTAAAAAAATCCCCACCCTGGAAGCCCTAATTTTTCTAACTTTGTTTATCGCCTATCTTTCTATTGTCTGGTGGTGCGCTTATCATTCGTTTACAAAAATATATAAAAACGGCCTGTCACGAAAAGATTATGTTCTCTCGAATATATCTTTTTCAATTCCGATAATTCTGCCATGGCTGTTGCTTTCCATGACCTCGGACATGATCTATATCCTTCCTTTTGAAACCCCTAAGCGGTTTTTGGTTTCAACCGAAGGACAAATCATCTACTTCATATTCTTTTTAATAATTATTTCGACCTTTGGTCCGGTGCTGATCCAGAAATTCTGGGGGTGTCGTCCTTTAAAATCCGGAGTGTTAAGAAGTCGGATTGAATTATTATGTCAAAAAGCGAATATGCGGTACAGAAACATCATGGTCTGGCCTCTTTTTGGCGGCCGAATGATTACCGCAGGCGTCATGGGATTATTTCGCCAATTCAGATATATATTAATAACACCCGGTTTGATGCGCCATCTGGACCCTTATGAAATTGATGCGGTAATCGCCCACGAAATCGGTCATATAAAAAAAAATCACCTTTTTTTTTACCTTATGTTTTTTGCCGGCTATCTGGTGGTCGCATTTACAACACTTGACCTGCTTCTTTATGCCATCATTTATGCAGAAGCAGCTTATGGTTGGGTTAACAACAATTCCACGTATGCAACACTTTCCTCTATCGGTTTCAGCCTGTTCATGATTGCCGTTTTTCTGTTTTATTTTCGTTATATCTTTGGATATTTCATGCGCAACTTCGAACGACAGGCAGATCTGTATGCCTATACTATGATGGGTGATGCACAGCCCCTGATCTCTACATTTGAAAAAATAACCGTCACCAGCGGTCAATCCCCGGACAGGCCCAACTGGCACCATTTCAGCATCAAAGAACGAATCGATTATCTTCGGGCAAGTGAAGACGACCAATCATGGATCGATCGGCATAATAAAAAAATCCGCATAAGTATTGCAGCGTATATTGCGGCCATCTTTCTGGTGGGGTGGGCAGGGTATCAGATCCACTATGACGATATCAGCGAAGTGATAAAGGGCAACCTGTTAAAAAAGATGGTCCAAAGACAGATGGTCAACGACAGCAACAACCCGGATCTGCATCAGCTTCTGGGTGACATTTATTCAAATGAAAAAGATTATAAAAACGCAGTGCTTGCTTATGAACGAACGCTTAAAAAAGATCCAAACCATATCCGGGCCTTGAATAATCTGGCGTGGCTGTATGCGACCTGCGAAAATAAAAATTTCAGACACCCGGGAAAAGCGCTTGAACTGGCACTGCATGCCGCATCATTATCCAAAGAACCCCATATCATGGATACACTGGCTGAAGCCTATTATGTCAGCGGAAATTATCCAGCAGCGATCAAGGCGGAAGAACAGGCACTGGCAAAGGCAGAAAACGACCCCGCCTATTATCGGGGGCAAATTGAAAAATTCAGGGATGGCAAAACAATACGATGATTAAGTGACAAGCTTTTCATGGTGATGATTCACCACTATATCAGAAAATAATTTATCCATCATTTCAAATAATTATCGATGAGCCATTTGGAAGAAAAATTATTCCGGATGATCATTAATCACTGAACAAACCATATTACGCATACTGACATTACCAAAACAAATCAGCTTAATCATCTGTTGTTCTTTCAGGTGCAATTCCCGCATAATCTCTTTTTCATTTAACCCCTGCTCAGCTAAAAAAGAAACTTTGCCAAAAAAATCTTCAAGAAATTGTAATTTTGCGGCCAGATGTTTTTTACCGTTTTGCGGTCTGGGATTATGACAGCAATAAAGCCCGTCAAAATCGAATGTAAGAATATTCTTTATAGAAGTAATCTGGTCACCGATTTTTTCATCTGCACGAAAATATTTTATCCGGTCGCCAAGGTATAAATCACCTGAAAACAGCCAGCCGTTATTTTGTTCAAGAAAAACCGTATGGTCTTTACTGTGACCGGGAGCATGTATTTGCTGAAATTTAAAACGCTCATTTTCATAAAACCCGGAGGCCAATAAATCCAATTCGACGGGCGTTGTCGCACCCCATACCCAGTGCTGGTAAGGAAATATTTTATATGACCGGCGCATCTTCTCAATTGTCAAAGGATGCGCCATAACCGGTATATCAAATGCCTTCTTAATGGCTGCGGCATTGCCGCTGTGATCTTCATGATGATGCGTTAATAATACCGCAGCGATTTTATGCGTTCCGGCAATATCCAGAACAGCCTTGCGCATATGTGACTGACCGGTATCAATAAGAACATTTCCGACAACAAAACAATTTACGGTCATCAGGGGCTGCCCAATCAGTGAAAATCCGAGTTCATAGGCAAAAATATCACCAAATTGATGTTTTTTAATCGTCTTCATTTAAACTTTTTTTCAAATGGTCAGGTGCCTGCTCTGGCGTCTGTTCAATCTTGTTTTCTGTCGTCTGATCTGTCGTCGTTTCAGTCGTCTGGTCTGGCGTCTGCTCTGGCGTCTGGTCCGCCTTATTTTCGGAAGGGACATCTTCCGGAAGCACAAAGTTCTGCTGAGCAGGCAGTTCAACAGAGACAGAATCAACATTTCTCAGCCCCTGAGGCAGTTTTTTTCCGCGCTGGGCACGCTTGCCGATAAAATTGCTGAAGTTGGAAACGGTCAGTTTAAAATGACGCCGACCGGAGAATAATGTCAGCAGGCCGTCTTCAGAAAGCAGGAACAAATGCTTGATAAAATCTGTGCCAGCCTTAAAATCCTTGGAAAGCACATTGATAATTTTATTTCCCTTGCCCTTGGCCAGCTCAGGCAAATCTTTTATTGGAAACGCCAGCATGCGGCCTTCGTTTGTAATGGACACCACATAAGTTCCGGCCATATTGCCGGTAATATGAATGGGTACCAGCGGCAAAGCGCCGGTCGACAGGCTGATAAGCGCCTTTCCCTTCTGGTTCCGGGTGTTAAAGTTTTCAAGCTCGGTTACAAACCCATACCCGGCCGTACTGCCAACCAGAAGCTTTTGCTTTGGCGCGCCCATCAGCGCCGTGATAAACTGGGACTGGGCAGGATTCTTAAAATAACCGGTCAAGGGTGTTCCATGACTGCGTGCAGACGGCATACCATTAACCGGTATTGCATAAACCCTGCCGGTGGTATCCAGGAACATGGCCGCTTGGTTGCTCCGACCCTTAGCGGCAACAAGGAAGCTGTCACCAGATTTATAGTTCAAATCCTCGGGCTTGACATCATGGCCTTTGGCCATCCGGATCCAACCCTGACGGGACAGAATTACAGTGACCGCTTCCACCGGCCCCCTGTCAATGGCAGCAATAACCCTGGCCTCCTCACGCACCACAATCTTTGTTCGGCGAGGGTTGCCAAAAGCCCTGGCATCAGCCTGGAGCTCTTTTCTGACAAGTGTTTTGAGCCGGGTTTCTGAATTTAAAATCTTTTCAATTCCGATGCGTTCTTCTTCCAGCGCGGCGTGTTCGGTCCTGATTTTGGCCTCTTCCAATTTAGCCAGATTTCGTAATCTTAAGGACAAAATGGCTTCGGCCTGAATATCGGAAAGACAGAATTCTTCTATCAGTAAGGGCTTTGGTTCATCGTTTTGACGGATGATCTGAATCACCCGGTCCAGGTTCAGATAGGCGATTAACAGGCCTTCCAAAATATGCAAGCGGTCCAATACCTGTGCCAGTCGGTGGGAAAGCCGGCTTCGGACCGTTTCGATGCGAAAAGTCAGCCATTCCGAAAGCAGCTCAACAAGCCCCTTGACCCTGGGCTTGCGGTCGAGGCCGATCATATTCAGGTTCACGCGGCATGTGCGCTCTAGATCCGTTGTGGCAAACAGATGCAGCATCAGCGCTTCGCGGGCCACACGGTTGGAAGTGAGCGTAACGACAATTCGAACCGGGTCCTCGTGATCAGATTCATCCCGGATATCGGTCACCATGGGCAGTTTTTTAGCTTCCATCTGGGCAGCAATCTGCTCGATTATCTTTGCCGGCGACACCTGGTGAGGCATTTCAGATATAACAATGTCCCCGTTTTCAGTATTCCAAAGAGCACGCAGCCGGATGGTTCCATGTCCGGTCCGGTAGATCTCCACAATATCTTTTCGTGAAGAAATAATTTCCGCACCTCCCGGATAATCAGGGCATTGAACATATTCGCACAAATCCTCGAGCGATGCCTTTGGTTGGTTCAGCAGGTGGATACAGGCATCTACCACCTCGTGGATATTATGCGGCGGAATATCGGTAGCCATGCCCACGGCAATTCCCATGGTTCCGTTTAAGATAATATTCGGCAACCTTGCCGGCAGAGTGCCCGGCTCTTTGAGTGTGCCGTCAAAATTAGGGACCCATTCCACCGTGCCCATATTCACCTCAGAGAGAAATATCTCGGCAAAGGCAGACAGCTTTCCTTCGGTATAGCGCATCGCGGCAAACGATTTGGGATCATCGACGCATCCCCAATTGCCCTGCCCGTCAACCAGAGGATACCGGTAAGAAAACGGCTGGGCCATCAGCACCATGGCCTCATAGCAGGCTGAATCCCCATGCGGATGAAATTTGCCAAGCACGTCACCAACGGTGCGGGCGGATTTTTTATACTTTGCCGTACTCTTAAGTCCCAGTTCGGACATGGCATACAGAACCCGGCGCTGAACAGGTTTCAAACCGTCACCGATAAACGGCAACGCCCGGTTCATGATCACTGACATGGCATAATTCAGGTAGGCCTTTTCAGAGTACTCATGAATCAGCATCACTTCCGATCCGTTTTGTAGATTTTCACTCATATGTCCACCAGGTTTCCTTTTTCTTCCAGCCACTTTTTGCGGGCACCAGCGTTCTTTTTACCCAGCATCATATCCATCACGGAGTACAAAAGTTCCGTATTCTCTTCATCAATGGTCAGCTGAACCAGCCGCCGGGTATCCGGGTCCATGGTGGTCTCGCGTAACTGTCCCGGATTCATTTCTCCCAGCCCTTTGAATCGCTGAACATTGAATTTTTGCTTCTTTTTTTCAGCCTTTTTTACAATAGCCTCTTTTTCAATTTCATCTAAGGCATAATAGACCTGTTTGCCGATATCAATACGATAGAGCGGCGGCAGGGCGACATATATATGGCCAGTTATTACCAGCGGTTTGAAGTGTTTTAGAAAAAGCGCGCATAACAATGTGGCGATATGAAGCCCGTCGGAATCCGCATCGGTCATGATAATATTTTTTCCGTAACGGAGACCGCTGATATCAGACGAGCCGGGATCAACCCCAATGGCAACGGCGATATCGTGAACTTCTTTTGAGGATAAAATCGATTCGGATTCTATCTCCCAGGTGTTTAAAATTTTTCCGCGCAGCGGCAGGATGGCCTGGGTGTTCCGGTTTCTGGCCTGCTTGGCCGATCCGCCGGCAGAATCGCCCTCCACCAGAAAAAGTTCACACTGTTCAAATTCCTGGCTGATGCAGTCGGACAATTTGCCCGGCAGCGTGGGGCCACTGGTGGCCTTCTTACGCACCACCTTCTTATCCAACTTGATACGCCGACGGGCCGAGTCAATGGCAATTTCGGCGATTTGCTCTCCGATTTCCGGATGGTTGTTCAGCCAGAAGGTAAAGGCGTCCTTGACCGTTGACGCAACAAACGCTGAGCACTGACGAGATGAGAGCCGTTCCTTAGTCTGGCCGGAAAATCGAGGTTCCATCATCTTCACAGACAGGACGTAAGAACATTTTTCCCATACATCATCCGGGGACAGCTTGATCCCTCTTGGCAAAAGCTTGCGCAGGTCACAAAAATCCCGAAGCGCGGTCAAAAGCCCCTGCCTGAAACCATTGACATGGGTACCGCCCAACGGCGTTGGGATCAGGTTGACATAGCTTTCGCAGACCGCCTCCCCCCCATTTGACAACCAGACCGAAGACCACGAAACCTGCTCATCCTGGCCTTCGAATTTGCCCCCAAAAGGAATTTCCGGTACCATTTCATACCCGTCAAGGCTTTGGACGAGGTATTCGTCAAGCCCGGTCTTATATTGCCAGGTCATGGTTTCATGGGATATTTTATCTTCAAACTTCACCATCAGCCCCGGGCAAAGGACCGCCTTGGCCTTCAGGTTGTGTCTCAGCTTGGGAATTGAATAGGTTATGATATCAAAATATTGTGGATCGGGCCAGAACCTGATTTTAGTGCCGGTTCGCCGTTGGCCGACACTCCCGGTCATTTCCAGATCCCGCACCTTGTTTCCGCCCTCAAAAGCAATTTCATATTGCTGGCCATCCCGGTAGATTTCCATTTCAAGCCTTTTAGAAAGGGCGTTGACCACCGATACGCCCACGCCGTGCAAACCGCCGGAAAACTGATAATCCTTATTTGAAAATTTGGCACCCGCATGCAGCCGGGTCATAATGACCTCGACCCCTGAAATCTTTTCTGTGGGGTGCATATCCACCGGCATTCCGCGCCCGTTGTCTGCGACCTGAATCGAGCCGTCTTCAAACAGGACCACATCGATACGAGTGGCATATCCGGAAATGGCCTCATCTGTGCTGTTGTCAATAACTTCCTGAGCCAGATGGTTCGGCCGCTGGATGTCCGTATACATTCCCGGGCGGCGCCTTACCGGATCCAGGCCTTCTAAAACCTCGACGGATGCGGCGTTATATTGTGAATTCTTTACCTGACCGTTTTTGAATAATTGTCCGTTATCTGTCAATTTTTTCACCTATGTGGGAGATCAGATCTTTATTACTGCGGCAAAAATATTCTATCATCTAATCAATCTATATATATTGTTTTTCAGGGGGTTGCCTTACAATCAGATTTATAAAATCTGGTCATATGGATTCAGCTGAAGTGATTGGATCACATATCAGCAATGGACATAAACCATATCAACATGAAACTCAATCTGAACTTTGATGTAAACGAAAATTTTCCGGGTTATTTATTCTGATAAGCGTTTCTGCCTGTCAACATCTTGATATGCTTCAGTACTGCGTAACCTGAATTAATACGTATTTTATCTATACATCTGAGATGCCGCATGGGGGGGGGTAAGATGGGCGTTCGATGTTCGATGTTCGTTTTTATCCGTCCCCTTCAGCCTTACACCTTCTACCTTATACCTTTTTTCGCATTTACCAATAAATAGATTTAATCTTTAAGTTTACCAGGCTCTACTGACTTCCCCAAGATGCAACGGATACACGCAAACACAGAATCCGATGATCTTCACAGGCTTTTAATACTTAAATATTATTAGGTTTTCAAAGTTGCTATTAAGATATTCTTATGTTAATAATTCAATTATTTAAAATACTCAATGAATCAAGATCGGACTTAATTCCTATATTTGTGAGCCACTATATTGTATATAATTTCCGCTAAAAGAGAATAATTGGTATGCAGAAACTTCTATTTATCGATACGAATATCTATCTTGATTTTTATCGTATTAGAAATGAAGTGAAGGCTTCATTCTTAGAACATGTTGAGGCGATTCGAGATAGCTTAATTGTCACCGATCAGGTCGAGATGGAATTCAAGAAAAACCGTCAGGCTGCCATTCTTGAGGGAATGAAGGAACTTAAGCCTTTATCAAAGATTAACGTCCCAGGCGTTATAAAAAAAGATAAATCTGCTACTGCTTTAGAACACGACTATAAGAGAATAAATGACCGAATAAAAAAGCTCAAGAGCAGATTAGACAATGTTTTTGAGAATCCTGTCCGTTACGACAAAGTATATCAAGTCCTCCAGAGGTTATTTTTAAAAAAACAAGACATTGATCTTTATAGAAAACACAAGAAACGTTATGAAGTCCGCGAGTTTGCAAAGAAACGTTTTATGCTTGGTTATCCGCCCCGCAAAAAAAGCGATACAAGTATCGGCGATGCAATTAACTGGGAATGGTTGATTTATGTTGCCGAAGAAAAGAACGCTGACATATGGATAGTTTCACGAGATTCTGATTATGGTGTGATACAAGAAAATAAAGGGTTTCTTAACGATTGGTTAAAGCAGGAATTCCGTGAAAGAGTTAACAAGAAACGAAAGATTGTTTTATGCCCTAAGTTATCGCTTGCGCTTCGTGAGTTTGAAATACCAGTTAGTATTGAAGAAGAAAAAGAAGAAGAGAGGGTTATAGAAACTGAAGCCTTGTCGGCAAATTTAAGAGATTCAATCGCATTGAGTGATAGCGTCTCAGTTACAGTTCATAGAACATGCGCTATATGTGGAGTCAGGTTCGAGGTTAGGGAAAATGAAAGATTTTGTCCTGATTGCGCATCAATTTGATGGTTCGGGAATCAAGTCTGCTCGTTACTCTTCTCGCTGGACTGGCGCTGAATAGAATCAGGGGGCATCCATACCTATTTGTTATGATAACAGCGATTAAATTGGTAAGGCGTCCCCCGATTATATAAGTACCCGGAATTGGACACATAAAGGGAGTATACACTATTTTTGTTTTTTCCGCCGCGTAGCGGCTTCGTTCAACAATAAAATTGAGAGGGACATTTAAAGCTGCGCTCGTTCCTCGCCTTACTTTAAAAGCACCTCATTTAGGCGTTAGCTGTCGATTGGGCACTTAAATAATTACATCTTGGAGTATATTTTCCATGAATCAAGATACTACTGACCAAAAAGAAAAAGCTGTTCTTCTTAGTCAACTGGTTGAGGTTGACCAGTTGTATCTTAACGTATCGCAACAACTTATTGTAACAACAGAAGATAAAGTAGAATTATGTTTAAATAAACATTATAAAAATGCTGAAAAAAAGCGTGAATGGTTAACACCATTTAGCTTGTTTGTTGCAATTGCATTGGTATTCGCAACTTCTGATTTTAAACTCTTCATTTTATCAGCTGCAACTTGGGAGGCAATATTCATAATTTTAGCAGCTTCTTCATTGTGCTGGTTTTTGTTTTCTATAAAAAGTGCGTTTAGAAATATCGAAATAGACCTAATTATTGATGAGTTAAAAGCTGGAGGCAAGTCTAAGCCCCAAAATAAAGATAATTAGGAGAAGCAAAATGAGAAAACACAATAACCAACAAAAATGGCTTAGACTTCAAGAGCATTTTGATGAACTTTATAAATCCGGTGATATCAAAGGGGCCGAGCTTATCGCAGATACTTTATTAGATATGCCCGAATTTGATAAAGAATTTATAAACACAGTTCTTACAAAGCTAAAAAAATTCTATGGTAAAATTGGTCATTTTGATAAAGTTGAACAAATTCTTCATGAATTCTTGAAAAATAGCCCTGACGAGCTTGCGCCAAGAATGGAACTGGCGAAGATGTACCAGGATCAAGGCAAATACTCTGATGCTGAAAATGTTCTTCATGAATTCTTGAAAAATAGCCCTGACGAGCTTGCGCCAAGAATGGAACTGGCGAAGATGTACCAGGATCAAGGCAAATACTCTGATGCTGAAAATGTTCTTCATGAATTCTTGAGAAATAGCCCTGACGAGCTTGCGCCAAGAATGGAACTGGCGAAGATGTACCAGCATCAAGGCAAATACTCTGATGCTGAAAATGTTCTTCATGAATTCTTGAGAAATAGCCCTGACCAGCTTGCGCCAAGAATGGAACTGGCGAAGATGTACCAGCATCAAGGCA
>Ga0307991_1002110_pt1 | contig 13603 bp, 27 predicted proteins | sample EllFjometagen131_FD_203146 | JGI IMG/M metagenome (GOLD analysis project Ga0307991, IMG submission 203146) | Marine microbial communities from Ellis Fjord, Antarctic Ocean - #131 | ecosystem: Environmental > Aquatic > Marine > Unclassified | place: Southern Ocean | collected 2014-10-08
TACCTGGATTCAATTTCCACGGCTTACAGGGAATACCTAAACGTTACAGTATCCATGTTAACGGTCCATGGCGTATCACCTTTGAATGGGAAGAGGGTGAGGTTCTACGGGTCGATCTTGAACAATATCATTGAGGTGAAGTTATGGGAGAATATTTTGTTAAGTGTCCTTTAAAACGTTCACCGGTTCATCCAGGTGAGATTTTACGTGAAGATGTGCTTCCAGCCATTGGTTTGTTTCCTTTCTCCCCTCTGGCAAAATCAATTGAACAATTACTCCCAATTACTCATGTGTTCGTAAACGGCAGGTGTAGTTGTTTTTGTTCTTGACAAAAACAAAACTTACGGCTTATAAACTATAAAACAAATACATAGAATATATGTGGAGGTATCATGCCGCAATTACACTGTTATGTTCCGGATAAAGTAGCCGCGCAATTCCAGGAAAAAGCTAAACATGCCCATTTATCAGTTTCTAAATATCTGGCAAAACTTATAAAAAATGAAATTGCCAGTGAATGGCCAGAAGGTTATTTTGACCTTTTTGGCTCCTGGGAAGGAGGTCCTCTTGAACGCCCTGAGCAGGGTATCTATGAGAAGAGAGAGGAGTTAGGGTAAATGTGGTTGCTTGACAGTAATGTTTGTATTAACTTGCTCAACGCAAGGCATCCGGAAATTGAGCGAAATTTTCGCTTACACTCGCCATCAGAGATCGCTTTATGCAGTATTGTTAAAGCAGAGTTGCTTTTTGGAGCCAGACATAGTCAGAGAGTAGATGCCAATTTGCAACGTTTAAAAATTTTTTTCGCACCATTGGCCAGCTTTCCTTTTGATGACCGTTGTGCTGAAGAATATGGATTAATTAGAGAAGATTTAACAGTTCAAGGTAAATTTATTGGTCCTAATGATTTGCTGATTGCGGCTGTTGCTCGAGCGTATGATGCGACCCTGGTAACCCACAATACCGGAGAGTTTTGTCGAATTTCTGCTATCAGAATGCAAGATTGGGAAAAGTAAGCCTGAACCCGCTTCCTGGAGTTGCAAACGCGCCTTTGCCGAATGCGGCCTCTGGGATCATGAACCGCTCCTCTCGCACTCCAACGAAAGAGTTATGCCGAGGCGCCAGGATCATCTTTTAAGTTCGTTCCAAACCTGTGACATGGACGTCTAAGCCGGAGAGGTCCATTGTGACAATTCCGAGTCTCCGCACGACCTCTCATGCCCCACGTTGACCGACCTTAAATCCGAGCTAATCCAAAAAATATCTACCTGCGTCAACCATCTTTTTGTTCCTTTCCCCCCTCAAAAAATTTCCGCTTTCTGCCGATAACCTAAAAGTAGCAAGGCAGCGGCAACACAGTTTTTTTCATACTTTCTGCCGATTGTTCCTCCGGTGCGAAGTGTGCTATAGGTGTTGCACTGTCCGGCACTATCATCGCCCAAGCGATGCGCGGTCATGAACCCCGTTTTTTTCTGGAGCCGGGCGCCGGGGAGACCGGGAACTGAAACCTTTCCATAAAGGTAAGGAAATATGAAAAAAGCTTTGATCACCGGCATCACCGGTCAAAACGGCGCCTACCAGGAACTCGAACCCGAACAGATAATCGCCATGATCGGCAATCCCGCCGTCATCATCAACTGCTTCGCCATGCTCACAGACACCCAGATCAAAACCTTTTTTGCCGCTGGCTACGAAGTCAAAGGCTTAGGCCGCGGCCATATGAAACGTTTGAAAGAAGAGGTTGCAGAAAAATAGATTTACAGTTAAATAAGTTCAATCTGTCAAACAAAGAAACGTCGGGGGATGAAAAATCATGAAATTAAAAGTGGTGATACATGAAGCAGATGAAGGTGGGTATTGGGCAGAAGTGCCATCTATCCCCGGTTGCGTTACTCAGGGAGACTCCTTTGACGAGTTGCTGAGTAATATTTACGAAGCTGTGGAAGGTTGTTTGTCTGTTGATGTTCAAGACATTGTTGTCTCAAAAAATGATAAAATAATGGAGATAGCAGTTTGAAGGCAGTTAGCGGAAAGCGGTTTTGCCGCCTTTTAGAATTGAAAGGATGGAAATTGAAGCGTATTACTGGAAGTCACCATATTTACGCTAAAACAGGGAATCTCGCCCGTATATCTGTTCCTGTGCACGGCAATGCCCCCTTGAAAATTGGATTGCAAAGGCATTTAATGAAGATAGCTGAGATAGTTGAGTCAGAATTGTGATGCCATCGTGCAAAATAGCCTAAAATATACCCATCCAAAATCATATTCTGCAGATTCAGAGGAAATCGTGATTATGTCCCCGGTTTTGTCTGTGTTCGTCGGTGGCCATAAAAAAACCACATCGCCGGACATCGCGGCTTAGTCGCCGCCAAGGTCAAAACAACGGAACGTGATTTTGTTCATTTTTTCAAACGCGCTTTTGCCGAACGCGGCCTCCAGGATCATGAACCGCTCCTCTCGCACTCCTACGAAATATTTCAAAAGCTTGTTAATACAGATGACCTATGGGAAGTTCGCGTAACATTCGGAAGCGACACTTTTAGATTGCTTGGCTTTTTTGATGATACCTCCCTTGTGGTATTATGTCACGCCTTCCAGAAGAAAACTCAAAAAAACTTCTCACCAGGCCATTCGAATAGCTGAAAAACGGAAAAAGGACTATTTCAAAAGGAGGAACGTACGCATCATCTGCACCAAAAGCCAATCAGAATTTGGTAAATGCTACTTTTTATGATGTATTACACAAATGGAAAAAGCGGCTAGGTTTTAGGTGTCAGCGTGAATGCGATGGTTCGCTTTTTATGATTTTCACCTTTGTATATTTGACTGTAACTCCATAAATTCTTTTGGAGAGAATATTTCTATATCGATATATTTTTTTATCTTTTTAAGATGATTATCACCTGATATTATAACCTTGCAATCAAGAGCAACTGCACACTCAATAAATTTATTATCATCTGGGTCATCCTTAACAATTTGTAATTCTGGCGTATTGGCTGTAAAAAGTGAATTGTATCCTTCAGCAAATAATTTAGTCAGTCTTGCTATTTCATTCTTATCTTTTAAGCCCAATCCATTTAAGACTTCAATGTATTCCTCAACAATGCCCTGAGATAAACATAAAACTACTTGCCCGTCTTTCCACAGATTAATGATTTCACGAGGAATGCCACCAAAAAAGGAAGAAATGAAGACATTCGTATCAATAACAACTTTAAGCATTTTGTGAACGCACCTGATTTATAACCTTTTCAATAGCTGATTCGTCGACATTTTCCTTGGATAATTTCTTACCAATAGAGCCCCATAACCCATCTATATAACTACCCATATCGCGCTCTTTTGTATAATTTTCCAAAAGTTCACGAACGAGTTCACTTAAATTTTTGCCTTCAGATTTTGCTAATTTACTTATTTTATCTTTCAGGATAGGTTCAATTCTAATGATCATTTGTGTTGTCACTTTTTTTCCTCCCAACAAATGCGTTCAACGATAAGGGATAGACTAAAATCGAATCTCTACTCGCATTTTGATAATCTTACACAAACACGTAATAAATGTATATACAAAATATAAGAAGTTGTCAAGCTGAAGTAAATTTTTGAAGAGAGGACTTTTAGGAAGCGAACCCAAGAAGAGCTTGCCGCAAAACTCAATACCAAAAAATCGGCTATTTCTCGCATCGAGAATCATGCGAAAGACATCAAATTGTCAACATTGGAGAGTTTTGTCCAAGCTCTTGGTAAAAAATCACTGCTTTCTGCCGATAACCTGAAGGTATCAAGGAAGCGGTAGAAGCAGTCTTTTTCATACTTTCAGCTTATTGTCCCTCCGGTGCGAACAGATAATCGCCATGATCGGCAATCCCGCCGTCATCATCGACTGCTTCGCCATGTTCAGCGATACCCAGATCAAAACCTTCTTCGCCGCCGGCTACGAAGTCAAAGGCTTAGGCCGCGGCCACATGAAACGGTTGAAAGAAGAAGTTGTGGGGAAAAATAATAGAAAAAATTGATGCAATGATATAGAGTGCTATGATGAATAAGTCAGAGAGAGCAGATTTCGACTCGCCTTGGCAGGAGAGTTTAGAGTTCTATTTTGAGCCTTTCATGGAGCTTCTGTTTCCCCAAGCCTATGACGCGATTGCTTGGGAAAGGGGATACAAGTTTCTTGATAAAGAGTTGATGCAAATTACACAAGATGCCGAAATTGGCAGGCGTCGAGCCGATAAATTGATTCAGGTATGGCTTGCTGATGGTAAAGAGACCTGGATTCTTGTGCATATTGAAGTTCAGAGTCAAAAAGATCTAAAATTTGCGGAACGGATGTTTGTCTACCACTACCGGATTTTTGATCGCTATAAATTGCAGGTGGTTAGTCTTGCAGTTCTGGCAGATGAAGTAAAGAAATGGCGACCAGAGATGTTCTCATATGGTTTATGGGGCTGTGATTTGCAGTTTAATTATCCGGTAATCAAGCTTCTCGACTATCAAAAATTGTCGGCTCGGCCTGCAGCTTGGAATGATAACCCCTTTGCCATAATCATCCAGGCTCATTTGCTGGTTATTGAGAATCGAAAAGATCCGAAAAGCCTGTTTGAAAAGAAATTTGAATTAGTTAAAGAACTATACGTGGCAGGCTATAAACGACAGGATATCTTGTCACTGTTTAAATTTATTGATTGGTTGATTTCCCTGCCGGAGAGCTATGAAAAACTTTTTTGGGATAATCTGGAAAGATATGAAAAGGAGAGAAAAATGCCTTATGTGACAAGTGTTGAAAGAATTGGGGTTGAGAAAGGCATGCAGAAAGGCATGCAGCAAGGTATGCAACAAGGTATGCAACAAGGTATTCAGCAAGGTACCCAAAATGCTTTATTACGTATGTTGGAAAAGAAATTTGGGTCAGTTTCAAATGATGTGAAAAATAATTTGCATCAGGCTGACGAAGAGCAACTTTTGTTATGGATTGAACAAACCTTAACTGCAGATTGTATAGGTGACGTTTTTGGCAATTAGTCAAATCTCTTGTTCCATCGAGACCGATCCTAAAGTATTATGTCTCAGGTTTTTCGGTTTTTTCGAGTCAGTAAGTCACCCCGTCTGTGTGAGTCGGTGTGTGTCTCTGGCCATAAAAAAAATCACTGAAAAACAAGTGAGTTTCCAACTTGCCGCCGCCAAGGTCAAAACAACGGAACGTGATTTTGTTCATTTTTTCAAACGCGCCTTTGCCGAACGCGGCCTCCAGGATCATGAACCGCTCCTCTCGCACTCCAACGAAAGAGTTATGCCGAGGCGCCAGGATCATCTTTTTGTTCCTTTCTCCCCTCAAGAAATTTCCGCTTTCTGCCGATAATCTAAAAGTGGCAAGGCAGCGGTAGAAGCAGTATTTTTTCATACTTTCTGCCGATTGTTCTTCCCGCGGGAAGTGTGCTATAGCTGCTGTACTTGTCCGGCAATGTCATTGCCCGAGTGGTGCGCGGTCATGAACCCCGCTTTTTTCTGGAGCCGGACCTTGGCCGCGGCCCTTTCCCCCTTTTTCCATAGTCAAGCTGATTTTTATTGACACCTTCCCAATTTGCAGTATATTATTTCCATTGAAATATCAGATAGATGAGCCGATAAGAGTGAAATACATCCACCTGTGGATTCTTTGTTGTAAAAACAGGTTTTTAAGGTAGGGAAGCGGTATGATATCATCAGAAGACAGAGCTAAAATTATTGAGATTGCGAAAAGGTACCGTGCAAAACGGATCTTGCTTTTTGGCTCTAATGCATCTCCGGATTATGAAGGACGTGATATCGATCTTGCGGTTGAAGGTGTCCGGCCTGGCGATTTTTACAGCTTTTGTGGTGAGTTGATGCTTTCTTTGTCCAAGCCGGTTGATGTTGTTGACTTGGCTGGCCGTTCAAAATTTATTCACATGATAGATGCTGAAGGTGTTCCGCTGTATGGCTGATTATCTGTTGCGCATTGAAGCTGAATATGAAGCGATAGACAACGTGCTTTCGTCGATGCCGGAAGGGGAGTCATTGTCTGGTTTGAACGAGTTGGAGTTGGCTGGAACAGCCGCGTTGCTGCACAATTTCTATAATGGTATTGAAAACATTCTGAAGCAGGTTTTTCTGCTTAAAGGTTTGGTCCTTCCCGTAGGTGAATCATGGCATAGAGATTTGTTGATGCTTGCCATGGATAAAAAAATCATCTCACAAAAGTTGGTTGACAGTTTGAAAAGTTTTCTGGCTTTTCGCCATTTTTTCAGTCATGCCTATGCCTTGGATTTGTATCATGAGAAGATGGAGCCATTGGTTTCAAAGGCACCGGCGGTATTTGTCATGTTTAAAGATGAAATCGATTCCAGCGTTAATGCAATGTGAGCAGCCTGAAAATGTAAAGACCGTTTTATGCAATATCGTAAATTGGTACGAGTTATTTTACGATACACCGTAAAATAAAACGCCGGGCAACCCACAAAATGCCGTCCTCTACTCAGTAATTTCCATAGAATAGAAAGCCAATAGTCCATGCTGTTGTTGATTCCTGAAAATGGGGAGTGTCCCTAATTTTCCTACATAATGGCAGTGATGAGTTTGCATAGAAAACCTGGATATTGGAAGAATAGGTGAGTTCTCGCTTTTCTTGCAAGGACGTACAGAAAACAAAAACCGTGGTCTGTCCCCTATTTTCCACACCTATTTTCCCTATGGCAGAAAGAAAGTGAGGTGAAATTATGATGTTGGTCCAACAAATAAAAAAAGAAGTGGCTCAGTTGCCTAAAGTGCAACTTAAAGAATTTAGATCATGGTTTAAAGAGTTTGATGCATCAGAATGGGACAAGCAATTTGAGAAAGACGTGGCTTCGGGGAAACTTGACGATATTGTCAAAAGGGCGGTCTCTGATTTCAAGAGAGGGAAGTTTAAAAAGCTATGAATTATTTCACTTCTCCTTCTTTTTGGAAAGAATACGAAAAGCTCCCAAAACACATCCAAGAATTGGCAGACAAGAATTTTGAAATTCTCAAAGAAAACTCGATGCATCCATCATTACACTTCAAAAAGTGGGAAATTACTGGTCTGTACGAGTAGGTAAGAAGCATCGTGCGGTTGCCATCAAAATGGGAGAGGGGGTATTATGGTTCTGGATTGGGACTCATTCTGAATATGATAAGTTACTGAAATAGAAAGCCGCTAACGAATAAGGATAGATCGTACTGGAGCCGGGCGCCGGGGAGACCGAGAACTGAAATCTTTTCCACAAAGGCAAGGAAATATAAAAAAAGCTTTGATCATCGGCATCACCGGTCAGGACGGCGCCTACCAGGAACTCGAACCCGAACAAATAATCGCCATGATCGGCAATCCCGCCGTTATCATCGACTGCTTCGCCATGCTCAGCGACACCCAGATCAAAACCTTCTTCGCCGCCAGCTACGAAGTCAAAGGCTTAGGTCGGGAGCATATGAAACGATTGAAAGAAGGGGTCGGGAAAATAGGTTCACAGTAATCTAAGAGAATACGATATCTTTTTAAAACTGCTGGTTTGCAAAGGTATGGCTTGGAGCTGAAAAATATGTTACCCTATCTCGATAATTGTTGCTTCAATAGGCCGTTTGATGATCAATCTCAACTTAGGATACACCTCGAATCAGAAGCCAAGTTGCAGATACAAACAAATATTCGTTCGGGATTATATAAATTGGTGTGGTCGTATATGTTAGACTATGAAAACAGCCAAAACCCATTCAGGGAACGACGTGAGCAGATTGCAAAATGGTGTATATATTCAGAAAAAGACATTGTTGAGAATAGCGCAATTATTAAAACAGCAAAAATGGTACGCCAACAAGGTATCAAAGAAGTAGATTCTTTACATTTAGCTTGTGCAATAGAGGCAGGTGTAGACTACTTTTTAACTACTGATGATGGCATTATTAAAAAAGCTGGATTTGTGACAGGTGTAAAAATAACTGACCCAATTGGATTTATCAAAGAGGTGTCGGCATGATTACAGATACAGAAATTAAGGTAAAAGGTATTCAGCTTCTCTCTCACTATTTAGGAGATGTTGAAGCTGAACGATTTGTAGCACTAATACAAAGAGAACCATTTGACTATACGAAGTGGCGGCAGACAAATTTAGCCAACGAACTAAGTGTGGAAGAGGTTAGTCGTAAAGCCATGCTTCTGAGAGGTAAATGTTCAAAATAGGCTAATTATACCAGCCTGAAAGCAGACTATACGGATCCAGAGGAAATCGAGATTGTGCCTCGGTTTTGTCTGTGTGAGTCGGTGTGTGTTCATGGCCATAAAAAAATCACTGAAAAAAGAGGAAAACGCGGGAAATTCTCTCTCTGTTGGATGAATGGGAACCATGATCGACCTCTGATAAAAAGGGGTCAGCTATTTAGTGATTTCCTGTCGTATCTTTTGCCCCAATGTGATAAACTGGTGTGTATATCCGGGCTAGGGCCAGCAGGTGCAATGCCTTTTTTAAATCGGAACTTTTTTCGCTTCGGTCGAGATTGGTATATTTAAGTTTTTGTCCCACCTGCAAAGGCAGCTGCTGAAAAACTTTCTGCAACCGGGTATGTTTGACCCGTCGGCCATATTTGCTGAAATTATCGCGATAGGTAAGCAGGATTGATTGTTTTATGGTCTCGACATCAATCATGGAGCCGTTGTCGGCATAGGTTTGAACGGCTTCCGGCATGCCACCGACCGCACAATAAATTCTGAATATCTTCATAAGCTCGGTATGAATAACCGGTGGCAAGTCATCCTGAATCTGGAATTGTTCAAGAAATTCCGTCAATTGTTCCCGGCCGATTCCGGTTAGAAACTCCTTGAAAGTCATGGGTCCCAAATACAGGTATTCAATTCTTCCTACCGGCATCGAAAATGTATGTTCTTCGAGAATAAATTCCAGTGGTGAGCCGGCGGCAATAATGTGGAGTTTGGGCAGCAGGTCGCAAAAAGTCTTTTTTTCACGTTTTGTATTGATTTCTTATTCTTTTTCAGGTACTGTTTTAAGACCTTTCTAAGTTCTTTATCCAGTTATAAGGGAAAGTAGATAATGATGAAAGGAAAATGGCCATGAATACCATGCCGGCACAGGAAATAAAGCGTCGTGGGATTACTGCCGTTGATGATCTTATCGCCAAGGGTGATGTTCACGTGATCAAGAATAACCGTCCCCAGTATGTCGTTCTTTCTGAAGAGCGTTACCATGCATTGATGGCTCAGGTGAAAGAGGCTTATGAATTGCGGGTTCGGGCTTCGCTGGAAGATCTTAAGCGGGGGAGGGTACAGAAATTTGCGACTGTCGATGACTTGCTGACGGCACTTGAGGCGGATGAAACAGCCTGATGTTCACCATTGTTACACCGCAACAATTCCTTCGGCAGGCACGTAAATTTTTCAAGAAACATCCTGATCTGAAACCACGTTTTGCCATGGTATTGACTGATCTGCAGAACGACCCGTTCCAGCCCCACCTTGAATTGCATTCTTTGGGCGGTAAACTTGTGGGTTGCCATGCCGCCAGCCTTACCCACAGCTATCGTATTACCTTAACTTTGCTCATGGCGGAGCAGGAGATTATCCTGCTCGACATTGGGAGCCATGATGATGTGTATAGATAAAAAATAGGGAAAATTCATTTGACCTCTGGAATTCCGATATAAGGATTAATTTTTTTTGCTTTTTTTTTTAAAAATCGCCAATTTCAGATTTCTCTCTGACCTTCCCAACTCCTCCCAGAATGTATCCAGGAGCGCCACACATGGCTGATATGGAACCATTGAGGTTGTGTATACGTTTTTGGGGGATCACAAGAAATAATAAAACTCCTCTAAGGCTACCAAAAATCGCCGCTAACTATTTGATATTATTGATGTTTTTTGTAATACGGACTTGACATAATCACTTTTTTCTGCTTAAATCCCTACCATGAATAATCAAGAACAATTTCAGCACACTTTGTGTGAAAGGCTATTTTGGCATACCGCTGAACGTGACGACGCCAAAGTTGCGGATTACCTTTTTCACCACAAAGAAATGAATATGGTCTACGCTATGGATGAGGCAACTTTGTTTGATTCCTTCTTTAAATACATGCAGGAAATTGGGGTGTTCCCATTTCTGGATGATCTTGATCCAGGAAAGCAGCAAAGAGAAAATGTTTCATTCAACCAGATCGTTCTTATCCTGCTCATGAAGGTTGTCGGCTCCATCAAAACAATGGAGGAGGTAAGCGACTTGCTGCTGACCGATGAACTATTAATGAGCATGTGCGGTTTTAACGCTTAGTCGGGCTCAAGCCTACCATCGTATACCGACTATGGACTTTTCAAACTTCCAACAACTGCAGGATGGCGTAAAACGCATGCCTTATGACGAAGAACATCGGAAAGCCGAGTACGGGAAAACCGTATGCACGGTTTGATGAGGGAGGGCAGGCGAATTCGACCAAGCTACGAATAATGAGGCACCGCCAGACGAAAGGGGCGGAAACAGAGAGGTCGTAGCTAACGCTGGATAAGCCTGCTCTCTACTCTACCCTATTTTTCACCAATTTTTCAATTTTTGTATAATTCTGTTCTTGACTTGGTTTGGTCGTGGCCGGTAGAAGACAGGGAAGGTTTTTGGCCGTATGCGACTGCTTTTCCGGAAGAAATAATGGAAGAAAAACATATGGAAACCCCGCTTGAAGATATTCGCGGAAAGTTTGACCTGGTCCTGGAAGGATATGAGATCCTGCGCCATCAAATGCAGCGGAATCATGAAGATCTGACTGAAAAAATTGATCAAAACACCATGATGATCAAAGTCCTTAACGAAAAATTTGACGGAGTTGCTGCTGATTTGGCTGACCACCGCCAGGATACCGAGCTCCACGGCCACTACCGGGTCTGCGAAAAACCATAACCTCCAATCTCCCATCTTCCACCTTTTTGTTCCTTTCCCCCCTCAAGGAATTTCCGCTTTCTGCCGATTGTCCTGAAGATGGCAAGGCAGCGGTAGAAGCAGTCTTTTTTCATACTTTCTGCCGATTGTCCTTCCTGGGGGGAAGCGTGCTATAGCTGCTGTAATGTCCGGCACTATCATCTCCCGAGCGCCGGGCGGCGGCCATGAACCCCGCTTTTTTCCGTCGCCGGGCGCCGGGGAGACCGAGAACTTAAACCTTTTCCACAAAGGTAAGGAAATATGAAAAAAGCCCTGATTACCGGCATTACCGGCTAGGATGGCGCCTACCTGGCTGAATTCCTCCTTGGTAAAGGCTACGAAGTCCACGGCATCAAACGTCGGGCGTCCTCGTTCAATACCGCCCGGGTGGATCATCTTTACCAGGATCTCCATGAAGAGCATGTCCGCTTCTTTATGCACTATGGCGATCTCACCGATGCCACCAACCTGATTCGCATCATCCAGAACGTCCAGCCGGATGAAATCTACAATCTGGCCGCCCAGAGCCATGTCCAGGTTTCTTTTGAAACTCCGGAATACACTGCCAACAGTGATGCCCTCGGCACCTTGCGCCTCCTGGAGGCCATCCGCATTCTCGGTCTGGAGCAGAAAACCCGCTTTTATCAGGCTTCCACCAGCGAGATGTTCGGCAAGGTCCAGGAAATTCCCCAAAAGGAAACAACCCCTTTCTATCCCCGCAGTCCTTACGGGGCCGCCAAGGTTTATGCCCACTGGATCACGGTCAACTACCGGGAAGCCTACAATATCTTTGCCTGCAACGGCATTCTTTTCAACCATGAATCGCCCATTCGCGGCGAAACCTTTGTTACCCGCAAGATCACCCGGGCCGTGGCCCGCATTAAGCTCGGCCTGCAGGAAAAGCTCTTCCTCGGGAACCTGGATGCCAAGCGGGACTGGGGTTATGCCAAAGATTTTGTCCGGGCAATGTGGCTGATACTGCAGCAGGATGAACCTGATGATTTTGTCGTTGCCACCGGTGAAACCCATTCCGTGCGCGAGTTTGTGGAAAAGGCTTTTCACGAAGCGGGGATGGAAATTACCTGGGAAGGTACAGGGGTGGCGGAAAAGGGTAAACATAAGGCCAACGGCAAAATCTTGGTGGAAGTCGACCCCCTCTATTTTCGCCCCACCGAAGTTGAATTTCTGCTGGGCGATTCCACCAAAGCCCGACCCGAGTGATTTAAAACCTATAACAATTTCGAGTAGCCCGGAAAAATAGGGGGACACCATAAGGAAAAAGCGTAACATTATCATTCATCCATCATTACATTAGCATGGTGTCCCCATATTTTCGCAATGCGGTTAAATGAAGGTTTGGGTCGGGAGCATATGAAACGCCTAAAAGAGAAGTTGCAGGAAAATTTATTTAAAGTTAATAAGAACAAGCTGTAGAGAAAAAAGCTGAGATTTAAGCTCGTTTTTTTTCAGGAGGACAAAATGTTTGCTACAGAAAAATCGGAAGCGGAAAATTTGATTCAAAATCTTCCAGATGAAAGTACATTTGAGGATATTCGGTACCATCTCTATGTTGCAGAAAAACTGAAAAATGCCCGGCAACAAATAAAAGATGGGAAAATTCATTTACAGCCAGAAGTGGAAAAAAGGCTTGATAGATGGATTATAAAGTAGTCTGGACGGATGGTTCAAAGAACCTTGAGTTATTTCCTTTTACAGGGCGTGTTGTGCCGGAGGAAAATGATGATTCTGTCTCAAGTTCCGGGGACAGTATACTTAATTACTGCCCCTGCCTTTGATCAGTGAAAAAATGTGTCGTCGGGGTGGGTTGTGGATAATTCCATATACTTTCCCCATAATCCCACGAAATATCAGATAGATGAGCCGATAAGAGTGAAATACATCCACCTGTGGATTCTTTGTTGTAAAAACAGGTTTTTAAGGTAGGAAAGCGGTATGATATCAGTAAACCGGTATTGTTCCAATACCAGTCCCGCGCCCGGCTAAAATAGTGGGGACATGACCTTAATTATTGATGGGTTTTCAATAATTAAGGATCGTGCCCCCCTCGTTGAAAATAAAGGCATATGTACCGCTGCTTGTCAAAAGGGAAAAAAGGTGTGACCCAGTTTTTCGATTTTTATGTTGCGGCAGATCATTTTGGATGGTAAACTTATTTCAATCCTTAAGGAAGGGAGGGATTATGCTTATAGCTGTAGAAGCAATTATTGAAAAAAATGGTGAGGTTCGTCTGCAGAAACCTATCCGTTTAAGTTCTCCTCGCCGGGCCATAATCACTATTCTTGATGCAGATTCAGATGTCATCAGCGAGACAGCGCTTTTAAGCGAGACAGCACTTTCTGAAGATTGGAATCGTCCAGAGGAGGAGGAGGCATGGTCTCACCTTCAAAAGGCTCCGTAGTCCTGGTCAAATTTCCTTTCTCAGACCTTTCATCTTCTAAGCTAAGGCCGGCAGTTGTTCTTGCTGCAGCTGGTCGGGATGATTGGATTCTTTGTCAGATAACCAGTAATCTCAACTTTCTGACTTGAGTTAAATAATTGAAGTTACAAGACTATTTCCCAATAAATTTCTGCTTGTTTTAATGAAGTCGATCGCGGCCCCCATAATTGCATCAATCATTGCCAAAATTGCGGCTT